>ERZ779930.13-NODE-13-length-66038-cov-5.97092_pt1 | contig 66038 bp, 87 predicted proteins | sample MGYA00511092_ERZ779930 | MGnify/ENA primary metagenome ERZ779930 (study PRJEB29588, sample SAMEA2162880) | human gut metagenome | biome: human gut; feature: human-associated habitat; material: faeces | place: Denmark | collected 2008/2010 ...
TATGCAAATATAAATGAATAATATATTTCTTTTCTCTATGCAAATATAAGAACAATATTTTAATTATGCAATATCCCAGATTACTTAGCTGAGGCTTCTATTGGGTATCTGATAGAGCCTTTTCTGAATAAGGAAGAGGCCATTAAGGGATTTTACATATTTTGCATCTTTACGGAAAGCATCTGGATTCTTTTTCTTAAACTGATGCCACCAATCATCATATTCTTCAAGGGTTTTGAATACCTTGTTTAAATCCTTAGTGGGACCTGTTAATTGAATGGTCTTAGGCCATACTTTAACATCTATTCTCTTACCTTCATCGAAATATATACGAGATGGTATAATTACTTCATCTGGACCTGGGTATGGAGTTGTGCTCATAATTTCGTTATTGTAAAAGTTATGTAATTGTCTTTAGTTATCACAAATGTAATGATAGCATTACCTTGTATTGAAATAGATAGAGATTCAGGAGTATCTGATAATATGTAGTAACTTAAGAAGTTAGCTCTAAGCAAATTAGTAAGTACTTCCCTTAGTCTGAACAAGGTACAATTATCAGGATTACCATAGATTACTGATTGAAGGTATTGGTCCTGATGATTCAAATGATACCATCTTAATCTAGCCAAGTTTAGTTTCTCGGCTAGATCAAATTGTACGATATTTAAGAGTTTTCTTATAGGTGTCATACTGTAAAGGTAATTTGCATTATGTTCGAGGATATTCTGTTGATAGATTTGATATTAGCTTCCCCATCAGTAAAGTTCATGGCAAAATTTACTAGAGCATCTGCAGCACCATTAGAAGTATCGGGAGTTTGAAATAAGAAAGAGTATATTGCAAATCCGTCCTGTTCAGATATCATTGCAGATAATGCTAAGCATTGGTTTTCAACGTAGGCATTAACTAATAGATTCATTAGATTGTTGCTGTAATCTAGGATTCCCTCTAAGTCTAAGGAAAATAATTCTTGGATTTGAAGACCTAGGTTAGTAACTAACTTGTCTAGATGTTGTGTGGTTTGGAAGGTTTCATTATTTTTCATAAGTCTATAAATTAAAATGATTAATAATATATTTCTTTTTCTGATGCAAATATAATTACTTTATTTTATATTTGCAAATTCTGGAATACTAAGCTGAGGATGTGTGTAAACGCTAAGAAAGGCAGATGATTAGTCTGCCTTTCGAATTTATACTCTGTATCGGATTAAATTCCATTTATCGTTTACTAGCCTGAATATCCAGAGATAATGGTTAGTGAACTCTAATAGCTTACTGTATTCAGAGGTTTCAAATACCAAGAGATCTGAGTTCTTTTCTAGGATATTGAAATGGATAATTTTATTAGTACCCTTTCGAAGGATTTCTCTGAGATCATTCTTTAGAGTATCATCCGAAATGAACATATTATATCGTTCTCTCATATAATCCAGATATTTATCTCTGATATCTGGATATATTCTAGACTGGCTTACGTTAAATTGTTTCGTTTTCATCTTGATTTTCTTGATTTATGTTACGTTCGATAATGTTTTGAACACATATTCTTCGGCCCTCTTCTTCTGTCTGGTCCAAGATATAGGTAAGAGAATGATTGAGGAATAACATATCTGTATCGTAATTCCTCTTGAATACCAGCAATTCAAATTCCTTTAACCAATTGTACTGCATCAGCTCTAGTATCTCCTCTAAACTGACATGGTCTGTATCCATATATCCTTGGCATTTATACCAGATATCTGTAAAGACTCCCGTAATATATTCTGGTATCTTGAATCTATCAGATACTTCATGGGCTGGAACTAAATCCTTAACAGCTTGGTATTTTTCTTGGGTTATTACCATGTCTGATTTACCTGATAGCTTTCTACTAAGGTTAACTATAATGGGTACCTTGTAGTATAATAGGTAAGGTTCTTTGTCATATACCCAATATCTGTTTTTGTATTCCTGATAGATTAGTACATAAGGCTTATCTGAATACATGCCAAATAGTCTCATATAGGCAGATAGGTAATTCTCTAGGTCTTTAGCACATTGTATATTCTGGTTGAATACTACCTTAGTATCTTCTAGGTAGATTAGATTCAGGGAATAACTTAACTCTGGTTCCCGTTTACAAAATCTGTTGAATAGGTTTTTGATGTTCATAATGTCTAATATGTAAAATTAATGAATACTGTTCTGGTTCCTTTGAAGAAAGCTTCATGATTGTAGTCTTCGTATTTATGGCAAGCATAAGTTTTAGAAGACCTATCATAATGATCTCTTACCCATACTGGACTGGATTCAGAGTCTTTTAATCTGAATAGTGTACCTGGTTTAAGCTGTTTTAATGTGGTTTTATCCATAATCTTATTATTTATTTTGATGCAAATTTAAAAATAATATTTTAATTATGCAATAAACCTCGATTACCTGTTGAGGAATTGTTCAGCTATTGATGTAGGCTCTTTTTCTTCATATGGCTTTTCATCTAAATACATATCTATCTCTGGGTCTGGATCCTCGGGATCTATGTTAGCTTCTATCTCTCTTCTTAATTCATGATGTTCTCTTGAAGAGAGTTCCATAGCTCCCTTGTAATCATCGGTAATTTGCCTCATCTCTGCAGTATTCAAAGTAAGGCCCTCTTGGGTAGTATCAATTCCCTCTTGCTTAGTAGCAACTACCTCGGGTAAAGAAGATAAATCATAGTGATCTGCCAATAATTTGGCTTCCTGTGGCTTGTCCATTACTCTTTGAGATTCTAGGATAATCTTTCTGGCTTCCTCTATTGATATACCTTGGTTCTGATTCAATTGATTATTCTGGGTATCTCCAAATTGATTAAAGATATTGGTAGTTCCTCCACCCATAAATGTACGTATGATGGATTGCAATGAAGTAGAAGAATCCAGTTTCATCTTAAGAGCTTTATTCAATTCAGCCGATATGAATGGAGTGTAATGCCCTCCCTGAGATTCTCTTAGGATATTTACCTGATGGGAGATTTCCATTCTATCCTCTAAAGCCCATGCTACTTGTTCTCCCAATAGAGCTTGTAGCATTTCTTCCTGTCTTTCTTTATCCCAGAGCTTAGATTGCAATAATCTATCTCTCATAAATACTCGTATGTAATTGATATCTATACCTGTCTTTGTTGAGAAGGTATTAATATCATACATAATCCCACATAACATACCATTACCCATCAACCAGTGATTGATAATGTAGTTGTATACCTTTTGTAAATCTTCAAGATTCTGACTTTTTTGGTATTCTGTTGCCATTGCAGTAGTTCCCATAGGTCTAGGAAATCTTTTTATGTTGTCTTTTGCCATTATACAAATATTCTTTTCTTATATCCTTAGATTCATCGTATCCAATCCTTTTAAGAGGACGAGCTACGTATAGTTGATAAATTTTAGAATACCAATAACCAACCGCTATATTGAGTTCTTCATTTAAAGCCAAAATGAATCGAGTATCGGTAATCCTATCCTTAGTAAATATCCAGGTATAATTTCCTTCAAGGTTGGGAACCTTGTTATAAAATTCCCAACCTTTAATTACCTTAAAAATATTGCCATGAAGGTCAACGATTTCCTTTGCCATAATTGCCTTTTTTACCTCTCGAGGATTTTTTGTCTTGTTCACTAGAGTTATTTTTCATTTCCTCTATCCTTTTTTGTGTTTCTGGGTACCAGAGTTTTCTTAGGGGCACTACCTGAGTTGCAAAGAATGCTTTCCATAAATTCTGGGATAAAGGTCTTATACTTTGCCGACTGATTTCATTAAATTTATCCTCGAAGTGTTTTACTACCTTTTTAAAATCTGAATAATATATGTGACCAGTTGCTGGGTTTATCTTTTGTTGCTTTTGGCATACTTCTAGTAAATCTTCTCCCATTTTATTAATAAACTCTCCTCTATTAAATTGGAAGTTCTCTTGATCTAGTCTAAATATCTTTACGTAATCTTTTGTTTCCATTATATTATATCTCTGTTTCTAGGTGTTTAACATCATAGGGTAATACCTGAAATAAGTATCCCCTTTTATCATCCTCGTAATAGGATGACCATAATCTCCCTTTTAATCGGTATAAATCCAAGTCATAAGTTTTCTTGGGTATACCTGTGATAAATAATTTGTGATTGCCTCCTGGGTTAACTTCGAATTCCCACTGGGTAAAATTTCCTATGGTACCATAATCTGGCAATTTATTTCCCAGTAAGGTTGGTAAGGCAATATCCTTTACCAGAGTTTCTTTGGGGACCCTTTTCCCATTTACCCAGATCCCCAGTTGTGATTTACCGATATATACATCTTTTACTATTTCTCGAAACATAATTCAATGATTATAAATTTGACACCTTGACCTAATTCTAAGTCATTTATTGCATTAATATCCCTAGTATTATGTTGAAGGTTTCTTAAAGAAATTCTAGAATCTTTCGATATCCTATAAGATTTTCTTACCAAGAGTAAAGCATTTCTCCAACAAGCAACCATAGAAGATACTGGCCCAGAGAATAAAACCTTGCTGGTCTTATTTATCTCTACCATTTTTTCTTCGTATAGTTTTTGACTCTGAAGATACCATACTTTTATTTCTCTTATGTTTTCTTTTCTTCTTTCTAGAATCAGCTTTGACATAGTCTTTTATTTCTTCAAGTTTACCCAACAATAAGAATCTTACGAATATATCTATAGGCCTGAAAAAGTAATTTCTTATATTCTCAGTGCCTAGATAATAATCATATACGATAAAGAATTTTTTAATCTTTCTATGTTTGAGAGATCTTTGAACAAGGTAATTCTTTACACATCTCTTGTGAAGTTCTACCATGTCCTTTTCCTGTTTTTCCATCTCCTTATCGGAGAATATTCGATAGTCCATAACCAAAATAAATATGGGACTGGGAATTTGAAAATAGCAAACTAATATGTTCCCAGTCCCGGGTTAACAAAGGATTAATTATATTGCTTCATCTACCTTCAATACTTTTTTCTGGAAGGTAATATATTTATTTTGGGCAGACTTGTATTCTTTAGAGTTATGATCTTGGATTCGGAGCATTTCCCTTTCTAATTTACGAAGTTCATTACGAGTTTGTTGTCTCCATTTCTTTCTTGAAAGAGTATCAGTAACATCATCTGGGTAAATGTATTTCACTTCCCGATTGGAGATTACTTGTTCGATGATATTGGGTTTCTGTTGTTTAGCAACTTCCTTGACAACTTCTTCCTTTTTAGTAGAAGCTTTCTTGGTAGTAGTTTTTACCAATTTTGCTTTGGGTTCTTCCTTAGCCTTAGATTCTTTAGTTTCTTTTGGCTTTTGTGTTTTAGAAGCCTTGACTTCCTTCAATGAGTTAGATACTTGGTTGTTAATTAACTCGGTTACCTTGTTCAAATTTACTTTTTTCATAATTGACTATATTAAAAATGTTACTTAATTAATTTTCTGATGCAAATATAAGAACAATATTTTAAATAAAAAAATAATTCTACTTTATTTTATCAATAGCTGAGGATCCCTAGTCGAGTAGGAAATCAAAGATTTCATCTGGGTTCTCATCTAGGTTTTCGGGATCATCATAGTAGGAATCTAGGCCTTCAGTAAAGATATCATATTCTGAAATAGATGATGATTTACCATATCTCTGATTATACTGTTCTACGGTTAATATAGTTACCTTACTGGGATCATGTTCATATTTCTCGGCATAAGCAGAAGCTTCCTCTGGTGATAAGGGTTTATCGGAAGTGAATACTTGGTAATATACTCTGGGTTTAGTATAATGAGCATCTAAAGTTACTTGTTGATAACCAGATTTCCTTGCGGTAAATATTATATTATCTGGAGTAACTCTTACTAGGAAAGCATATTGGTATAATCTCCGATTACTAAGAGAATCCTTTAGTTTCTTTATAGAATCTACTTTAGCAAAGAATATAGAATCTCTTCTTTTGCTTTCCTCATACCGTTTTACATTTCTAATAGAATCTTCTCTACTCTCCTTTACATAAGGAGGAGTTACCCTCCGGGTACTATTGGTGTTGGCAATAGTGAATCCCAAAAGAGTAACTCCCAGAATGGAAAACGGAAAAATAATATGTTTAGTTTTTGAGTTCATATCCTGTAGCTTCATATTGTCCTTTGATATGAGAATTAAGATATCTCCCTTTAGATTCGGCATTCATTAGTTCTTCGAAAGTTTTTCTGGGAACTAAATCATACCGGTAAACTTTGTTGCCCTTAAAAGTAACCCATAAGTGTTTGTTTTTGTTGTCATACCCAATACCTTCTATATTAGAAGATTCTACTGGATTCATTTTAATACCAGTATTCATGGTAACTGATTCAAGATATTCTTCTCTGTCCATAATTTAAAGTTTTAAAAGTGTTAACTCCGGATGTAATACGTTGGTATATTTTTGAATGATTGCCCATGCTCCCAAAACTCCTTGAGAATTATCTGTTATCCATTCTTCCTCCATTTTCCATAGGATATGAGAGCAGACGTATAATTGATACTCTGTAAGAGTTTTTATAAGTTGAGGATATTCTATCATATCTGAATAGAGTTTTATCATATTATCTAATACTTCTCTTATTTCTCCCTCTTCAATCTGAAGAAGTTTTTTAAGAAGGTAATGATCTATATCCTCTAAATTTTTAGAGATATGAGTTAGTGCCTCAACTTGGATTTGGGCAATGTTCTTAATAACCGTCTTGGTTTCTGCATCCATTTTTTCTTATTATTTATTTCGTTATACAAATATATAAATTTTATATATAATATGCAAATATTGCTGAGGTAGGTAGTGGATTATCTCTTCAGGATCTCAGCTATCTTTTCCTTGATTGAATCGGGGAATATGGCATCTGATGCCCATCTTAAGAAGAACTTAGAAGGTTTCTTCTCGGGAGTCATAAGCAATTGTCGTTGCTCTGTAGAGAATTTAATTCGTTCTGCCTCTAACATATACTTGGGTAACTTAGTGAATTCTGCCTGAGAAAATGAGATAGTATTTTTACCAGTCTGAGCCCTAAAGGGTTTCTTCCTTTCCTTATACAGATAGGGAACGATCTTCTTTGAGGGACCTTGCAGAATACTGAACCCAAATAGAATCATAGGGTCAAATTTATCTGTCTTAGGATCTTTTGCTCTCTTTATACATCTTGCCATCCATGAATAAGAATCGAGATATTGGCCATTGTTGGTGGGTTCTCCCACATCTTTCTTATCGAATTTAAATTCCGGGAAATGATAAAGGAAATCCTCTGTAAGGATGAATACAAATCCAAGATCTCTAAGATACTTAATAATATCCTGTTGGCTTTTGCCTTCATTTACCATCTTTTCTACATCAGCAAGGATATCTTCTCTTGGGGATTCCAATTCTTTAGATTGAGTATTAGAGGGTTTTCCCCTACATGCAGATTCTTTGATTGGTAAGTTACCAGATAATTTATCCAAGTATTCTTTGAATTGAGAAATATCTTGTTGATTAACAAGGGTTACTTCTATTCTTATGGGACCTTTATGTTGTACCTTTGGACCTGCATACATCTCAGTGCAAGCATCTACTAATCTATCAGATAAAGGATTACCATTTTCTGAAAGTGTAGTAATACGCAGTTTGGGTTTGAATATTTCTTTTTCTTCTTTCATAAGTTTAGAGATAAAAAGGGCCTGGCAATAATTTTTGTCCAGGCCCAAAACTACTAATAACTAACAAAATAAATATAAGAATGGTAATCAATCCTCGTCTTTGGCATTTTTCTTCTTAGAATCTTTGGCCTTTTTATCTTTCTTAGAAGGCTTATCCTTTTTGGATTCCTTCTTAGGTTCTTCCTTCGGCTTAGATTCTTTTGGAGTCTTACCTGCAGCCAATTTTCTCTGAGCCATACGATATTTCTTCTTTTCTTCGGAAGTCATTTCTCTTCCGTCTACCAAAGGATAATCGTATTTAGTTGCTGTTCTACCTGAACTAGCTTTTTCCTTTTTCTCTTTTGCTTTAGCTTCCTTCTTAGCTTTCTTTTCATCTTCAGAAGCCTTTTTCATTTTTACCAGCTTCTTCTGATTAGAAGTGTCTTTCTCAGGATATTGGGCAGCAACTTTATCTCTTTCCTTGTTAAGTTTTGCCATAAGTTCTTTTACTGCCTTACCATGAGTTTTGTCCTTTGACCAATCCTTTGCAGGATCCAGGTTATTTTCTTTCAGGTAGTTTTCCAAAGCCTTTGCAGCTTTTGTGATTTCCGGAGTCTTATCAGCCGGTTTCTTTGCTTTTTTAGCGGGTTTTACTTTCTTTGTCATATCTTTATTAATTTATGAGTTTATACTTACCTATAGATGAGTTTATATTTACCTATAGAAATGAATCCGAATTAAAGGTAGGGATTTCCTTGATTTCTAGGATTTTTAATTCAATCCCTTTTACCATTGCACAAGTATGAAGATAATCAGATATCTCTCTTTGAGTTAATCCTGAGAAAATACTGGTTTTAGTTTCATTTCCCCATATATATTTCACTTCTAGAACTGGATTGTTAAGAATATCTTTTACTCTTTGTGATAAAGAATAAAGTTTTCTTTTCTGATACATAATATGGGCTTGGTGTTTCCTATATTCACCCATCTTATTTTGCTGCAAGGATATATGACCTTGGTATTTATAGTATTTGATATCCTTGTATATTTCAGCAATCTGTGAAATTAAGGATGAGAAGGATCTTTTTTCCATTGTGGCCTTTTTATTTGGGATTGATATTCTAAAATTATTTCCTTAGCTTCTGATATTATGTTTTCTGTTAATTCCCTTTCTGAGGGATTTTTGCATACTTCTAGAAATGAAGTATAATCTTCTATCAGATTATTAAGTGCAATGATTTGTATATTCTTTCTTATCTCTTCTTTGGTTACCATAGGTTATGAAAATAAAAAAGCCCATCACCTTTGTGAGGCAATGGGCTTTGGATAATTGATATACGTTATGGAGTTTAATCTTCGTTTTCTTCAGAAGTTTCTTCTTCTTCATCTACTTCCTCGTCAGTGTCTTTTTCTTTCTTTGACTTCGGAGTAGTGATAATACCATGTCCTTTCTTTGACTTAATTGCCAATTCTCCGGGAACAAAAGCAACCGATGTGTTTACTGGAGCACCATCTACTACCAATACTGAAGTTACCAATACTCCCTGAGCACCTTTCTTGGTTTTGATTGCATAACCGAAGTTCTGAACTTCTGAGTTATCAGAAATCTTGATAACATCGATTTGTTTACCGTTCGGTCTCTGACCTGCAGGACGGTTTTTAATAGCTTCCATACGAGCTTTGCGTTTAGCTTCTTTTTCGGGATCTTTTTCCTTAGCACCCTTTTTCTTGGTGTCTTCTTTTTTCTTTGCCATAATCTTAATAAGTTTTTTAAAAGTTGTGTTATAAATAAGTTGTGACTTCTACATAACCTAATAGTAGTTAATTTTTAGGGTAGGAGATGATTCCTACCCTTTATGCTAGGTAAAGGGATTATTTTTTACCCTTTTTACCTTTACCCTTAGCTTCCTTCTTAGCCGGCAATTTGATATCTAATTCTTTGGCAATTGCCTTACGAAGTTTCTCGATGTCTTTTTCATCGAAGTCGTCTGGATCAGTATCAAGGTCTTTGTCATCGCAAACATCTTCCAATTCTTCGAAGTCCATTTCAGCAAGAGCTTCTCCAGTCAGTTCTTCCTCTTCTTCCTCCTCGTCTTCTTCATCTTCATCTTCATCTGATTCATCTTCATCTTCATCTTCTTCCGATTCTTCTTCCTCCTCTTCTTCATCTTCATCTTCTTCCGATTCTTCTTCGTCCTCATCGTCATCTGATTCTTCCTCCTCTTCTTCGTCTTCATCTTCTTCTGAACCGAAGATTTCAGATGCCTGGTCAGAAGTCAACATAATAGGAGCCGGGATAATCTTTACCGAACCATCTTCGTAAGTAATGATGATGTTACCATTGATTTCTACTCTAGATACTTCTTTAAGTTCAACTTTCTTAGTTTCTTTTTTCTTAGCCATAATTGTTTAATTTTAATGGTTTGTTAATGAATATAGTTAATCACTCAGTTATAAGCTTTTTATACTTCTTTAGGAATGGTCCCAAAGATTCATGAGCATTGTTAAATTGTTTTATGTTTTCTAGAACGGTATTGAACTGTTCTTGTGAAGTTATCTCAATTACTTCAGAATTTATAACCTGGTCCACTTGATTATAGGTAAGAATCTTAAAGGATTTACCCTCAAATGGATTATATGGGCCATGTTGTTCTAATTTAGTGTTCATCGCTATATGATATTTTAGTTAAACCTGGAAAACCCAATTTACCCATCATTTCTGTGTATGATTGATATTTCCCTTTTTTCGAAATTTCATAGTTATCAGAAAATCTTATTGGGTAGACCCAAATTTCTGAATCTAGTTCCCTATTGGTCATGAAGTAAGCATACTTATTCCTTATTTTATAATCAGATAGAGGTTTCCATAGTTCCCATTGTAATTCTCTTATGAGATATTTATCTGGGATAATAACCTGATTCTGAAATTTCAGAGAAGCTTCTCCAAAGTCATCTAAGAAATCGTAGGCCTTTTTGAATAAGATACGATTAAACTTAATATGATATACCTTGGTAAGGAACAGAGCTATTTGCCAAATCCTAGGAGGATGATTCAAGCAATCAAGGTTAAATTGGTTCTTTTCCCCTTGACTCAGCTTGTTGTATCTCCTGTAGGATAGCAGAATGGACCTGTAATCTCTTTTGCTTTCGATATTCAGGTGAGAATTCATCCCTATACCCGTATAATGCAATTTGGTATGCCCTGTTGAATGCCCTTCTTCCATGTTTCTTATAAATTTTATTCATTCTTACTACAAAATGCCTTCTCCTATGTTTATCCATTCTTGCTTCAGCAGGAAAGATAAATCTTCGTATTTTAGTTGGCTTACCCTTAAAGAATATCGATTGATGACCTTTCTTGGGTAAATCAGTTATGCCTTGTTTTATAAGATTCTTACCCTTGATAGTATGAATGTATAAATTGGCATCTACTCCTAATAAAAGAGTTATGGTTCTTCTAGCATGGTATCTTGAAAAGAATCCTAAACCACATATATGTTTTTTATATAACAACTTCTCGGTTCGGTATTTACTTTCTGTTGCATATTGATATTTGGTCCATCCCCAATATTCATCAGGCCTCCAAGTCCATACATATATTAAGTCTGGGTATATTTTCCGATTATCCCTTGCTAGTTTTACCATTTAATTTCCTTTTTGCAGCCCTGTACCAGAGTTGAATGGATTTCTCATTAGCATCAGGGAATTTCTTTTTCATTCTCCTTACTACTCTCTCTTGGTCAAATCCCTTTTCGGTTAATTCATAACAGTAGGATTTCTTAGTACCCTTGATTAGATTAAAAGAATCCCTTTCTCTTGGAGGTTTCTTTTCTTTGGGTTTCTTTATACCTGGTACTCTTTTTAATTTTCGAATACCATCTTCTCCCTCTTCTCCTAAGAATCCTAATCTTAATCTTGAATTACGGATTGGGTCAGTTTTATCATAACCAATTGCTTCCAATTGTTTATCTGCCCATTCATCATACTGGTCAATTAGAGATTTATTGGGTTTGTTGGTTGAGTTACTGATATACTTGATTAAATCAAATACTCCTGCAGCACAAGCATCTGGAAAAGGCATACCAAGGATTACTGCCTTTCTTTTAAGATCCTTGTATTTCATGTTTCTACCTGCAGCTCCTAGGAAATTCTGTTTTTCCTTTGATGGAGCTGGTTTATCTTTTTTCTTTTTTGCCATAGTTTTAGAATCTTTGATTGTAATAGATTTGAGTTAATTCTTCATGAGTTACATACTCATAGGGAATTAATCCCATGTTATCAATCTTATCGAAGAGATCATTAGGTAAATCATAAGTGATTAACCATAAGTAATTCTCTTGAGTAATGTGGTTTGATACCATATCCTTAATTTTTGGGAAATTAGGTAATAGGTTCAATTTATCATCCTCCCAGCTATCACCGAATTGGTTGAGGATATTATTTGCTTTGTTAAAGCGGATGTCTAAGTTGGTATTCTTCATATTGTCTATATTAAAATTTTGTCTAATTAATTTCTGATGCAAATATAACTACTTTATTTTAAATAAAAAAATAATTCTACTTTATTTTAATATTAGCTGAGGATCAATAGAAGGAGTCTTCTTTCACTCTAGCAGCTCCTGGTTGAGGTTTCTTCTTTGGTTTTCGTTTTATGTGAGTGTTATAGGCCATATCCAATTGCTTCACATTGAAATCCATGTTATTTACCTGATTGTAATTCAAAGCCTTTTCGATACATAATCTATATTCTGGCCAAAACTTCTGACCTAGTTTTACAGTAGTAGTCTTGGCATTGAATTTAGATACCATGAATCCAAATGTATCTGCATCATCCTTATCCTCGAATATATACATGTAGAATTTACTGAATTCCCTCATTACCTCATCTGTAGGTCTTACGGGAAGTAATAAATATCCATCAGTATATAAATCTTCAGATATTAAACATACCCACCATTTCTTTATACTAGGCTTTACCTTATACTTAAACCTTTCTCTTAGTTTAGTATGAACCCATTCTGGTACTTTCTCTAATAAGTAGTTGATATAAATCTTTTCTTTCTTATTGGCTCTTCTTTTGAAAGCAGAGGGTTGCTGTACTTGCCTGGGTAATATCCTAAAGTTATTCCATCTATCGAATTCTAATATCAAACCTAGAGAATGTTTATCCCATTCATTATCTGAACCTTGTAGTCTTCTTATATTTCTTTCTAGATTACGAGTATTTACCTTAGGAACTAATTGGGAGGCATCTCCAGTATTTAGTAGAGCCTCTTTCCTTTTCATCCTTTTTTCTATGCAAGCCTCGATATAATCCTGGAAGTTTCTTTCACATGGGCAATCTGGTCTAAATATTGACTCATGTATTTCGAAGAAATCCGAAAATAATCGGAAGAACTTTTCAGACCTTTCTTTTATTTCTAGGTACTTATAATGAGATAACTTTAATATCTCTCCAGCTTCCCAAGAGGATTTACTCTCTGATAACTGAAGAAAAAGGGACTGCTGCTCGGTTGGAGTCAAACAGTCCCATGCTTTCTTTTGATATTCATTCATATTAACGCCTCCTTTTATTAATGTTCTCTTCTATCTTTTCAGAAGTAATAGAATTTGGGTCATAGTCAAAGTTATTACAATGTAATTTATCTGGGTCTGAATCCTGATATACACTGTAAAGAACACTGTCAAAATCAAGAGTTACTTCCATTTTACCATGTTCTGGGTAGATTAGTACTTTTACTGTTCTATTAGAGTAATTTACGTCTAATACTGTAGCATCTATACCTTCATAGGGATACCCTTTTAAAACGATATAATCACCAGGTTTTACATTCATAAGATCATCAACAGAGTATTTTTTATTTGCTTTTGCTAATCTTATGAACCTTCTTACATCTTTTCTAGAACAAGTTGCAACTAATGAAAAATCATCGAAGTCTTCAGCATTATCTATGCGTACCTTCTTTTTTCTTTCGTGCATTGTTTCAGTAGATTTAAGAAAGGTTCTTATACCTGAGATATTTCGTTTTAGTTTATTTAAAAAAGGCCTTGAGAAAGCATTCTCTGTGGGCATTCTCATAAAACCATAATTGAAAAGTATAGGAACAGATTCAAATACCATCTTACCCTTTACTGTTCTCTTAAGTATATCTAGAGTTGGGATAATAACCTTGATATTTTCGTATCCCTTTTCTTTTAACTCTTTTTCGATAAGGCGATAATACTTTCTTTCTAGGTAGAAGATTACATAGGAGTATGGGATACGTTTTTTCATATTACTGATTTTTTACGATTAACTTAGCTTGTTTGTGAATCATCTTGTACGGTACTTTTAATATTTCACTAGCCATGAATACCATAAGAGTATTCCCAGGTACTTGGATATACATTACCTTAGTAACATACTGGGCAATAATATCTCCAAGTTTAATACCTACTACAAAGAAAAATTCTGCTGAGGGCATTGAATTATATCTCATACATAAGATGGGTACTTTCTTTGCCCTTTTAGCATCTTTACTTGCTTGTTCCCAGAATTTTAATATATCACAGGATTTATTACCCAATAATACATGTTCGAATTTGATGTCTTTGTAGTTTTTACATTCTACCGAGATTTTACATCTATGGGCATGTCTTTCATCCTGACACATAATATCCGAAGACAAATCCCTACTCTGATGATTTGCACCAGAGTAGGGTGTTCTGCCGAATTTGAAAGAAGTCCATTCCGTAAACCATTTTGAGACTTTGAGTTCAAATCGATTACCTTTCTTTTTACTATTTGCCATAATTTCATTGTATTGTTTATGGATCATAGTGGTTTATAATAACTAAGGCCCTTGATTTTCTCTACTTGCAGGATCTTAGTATTTGATAAAGGTAACGAGTCGTGATGTGTTATTAAAAATAATGATTTACCGTTGAATATGTGTTTTATTAGGTTTATTACCAATTCTATGTTATCAGAACTTAGAGATTCAAATACTTCATCTAAGAATGCCAGATTAATACCCTTACTTGCAGTTAAAGATTCGTGCATTGCGAAAGCCATACATAGATTTACCAAAGTCTTTTCACCTCCTGACAGTTCATCATAATCAATAATGTGATTATCCCTTTCTATAAGAGTAACAAAATCCTTTCTAATTGAATTAAGATCAATGTTAAACTCAATTCTAAAACCTAATACTTCTGAATAACTAGCTAGAGTACGATTTAATAAATGTAGGGATGAATCAAATAGATATGCCTTGATTCCATTGTTACCAAGAGGGTCATTTATCAACCAATTATAATTCTCTAACTCTAGTTCTCGGTTATGGTAATCTTCATCTACCTTTCTTAAATCCTTACGAATCTTTTTTAGTCTTTCTTTGTATTTAGTAGACATTACCTTTAGTTTCTGATTCTTAAGGTCTTTTATTTCCTGGTCTATATCTGCCAAATCTGAAGCAATATCGGAACATTCTTTAACTAGAGTCTTATACTTACTGCAGTTAAATTCTAGTTCATCTAATCTCTCTACGGATTCTTCATATAAGCTTTGAAGTTCTTCCCTTTCTTTAAATGCTTTACTGATGGGAGTAAGCATTTTCAAGGCTTTCTTATATTGTTTATTCTTTATTAATTCTATGGACTCATCCACCAGTTCATTTAAGGGAGTACTTAGAGTTTCCTTATTTATCTTAATTCGATTCTTTATCTCTTGTACTGCTTTGGTTTGATTTCTTACCTTTTGTTCTATTGCTACATCTACTTCATCTGAAATATGTTTTTGTTTTGCAATAAGTAACGCAGTTAGGTCTTTCCGTTCTTCCTTTAGTTTCCTAGATTTTTCTCTAAGATCTTTCTTAAAGGATTTCTCCCTTGACCTCAAATCGAAGTAAGCTTCTTTATTGGCATCTAATTCTTTCTTTAGTGAAAGGGATTCGGATTCTAATTGATTAATCTCATTTAAGATAACTGCCTTATCTTGATTAGCTATACCCTTTGCTAAATTTAGGTATTCTAAATCGAATACTTCCTCAAAAAGCTTTTTCTTATCCGAATTAGATTCTTGGATTAATCTCTTAATACCCTGACCAAACATAATTGAGTTCATGAATAACAGATAGGATAATCCTAGTTCTTTATTAATGGCATTCTGTAATTCATTCTTACCCTTGATATTAATAATCTCGGCATTTTTAATGATTATGAGTCTATCATTTCCCTTAGCACCATCCTCTAGGTAATCTTTGAATTTTTGACATCTGATTACCTTATAGGAATCTTGGTTTTTCTGAAAAAATACTTCTACCATGGTTCCCTTATAATCTTTAGGTTGGTATTCTTTCCAAGTATTTACCTCAGATACTCCCTTTATATTTTTCCCATATAATGCCCATACCAAGGCATTCAGTAAAGTTGATTTCCCAAAACCATTAGGAGCTTTGATAAGAACCGTACAATCTTGGTTTAATTGTAAACTGAAGGAATCTATAGAACAGAATCCCTGTATATTTAACCTTGTAAATGTTAACATGATTCAGCTTTGTTTAAAGTATCAATTAAAAGTTGTTTCTTAGCATCATCTTTTATACCTTTTTCCCTTAGATACCTTTTTGCTAGAGTTTTCTTAGAAACTTGCTTAGTAATCTTATGGTTTGTATTTACTTGAATACTAGTTTTCTTGGGTAAAATGGTATAATAATTGCCATCATCCTTAATTTCATCTTCGGATTCAACATCTACGAATTTTGGGAATCCTTTCAGTTCTATAAATTCCATAGATAAATCCGAATAAAGTTTCCAATATCCCAGTTTACAATCTTTATCGGTTCTTCTTTGTTGTAAAGGAGCACCAATCATATAAACCTTCTTTGATAATCTTTGTGGTTTGTGTATATGACCACAAATAATTAAATCAAACCTATTCAGTACATTCAGATTTAGATTTTCTACTGAATCAATTTCTCTGCCATCCGTATCTTTTGCTCCAGGATAATCAGTATGAAGCATAAGGATATTATCAGCATTCTTATCAAGCTTTATATTTTTCAGATATTCAGATAAACCTACATTGTGATCTATGTAGGGTATACCGTATACTACTGCATTCATACCCAGACATCTTTTACCATAATCTAGGTTCACTATCCCAAATTGTTCTAAGAACTTAACCCATGAAAAAGGTTTATTACCTATAAAGCTAACTTTCTTTAAGTCGTGGTTTCCTGATATAGAGAATATCTCTACCTGGTTTTCTCTTAACTCTAATTCCTTAAATTTCTCATAGGTCAATTCCATAAGATCTTGGTCCATAGTTTCTGGCTTATGAAAGAAATCTCCACAGAATAATGCTGGGCAATTATACTCTTTACATTTCTCTTGTATAATCGACAAAACCCTGAAATGATTCAGGGTTCTTTTATTGTCTTCATTGAACTTAGCCCATAAATTTAGGTGTAAATCCGAGAAAACTATTGCTATTACTTGTTTCTTCATATTAATCCAATCTTGACATTATCATGTGTATTCTGTCGTAGAAATCTAATTGGGGTACTACTAATATATTCATTACACTTAAAGTATTCCACTGAGTTAACAGGTTACCCATTATATCTGACATCTGAGCCTGATAATATCTATTTATGATTCTCTTCTTATTGTCTTCCATTGGCCATTCTTTCATATTGTACATACTCAAGGGAAGGTATATTAATAAATCACATTGTTGAACTGTAAGATCTTTACATATATCTAAGAAAGCATCTATTTCACATTCGGGGATATTAGTAGATTGTTTATATATGAAATAAGCTGCTAAATCTACATAACTACGGTCTGTTACAAAAGTTTCTTTATCCTTGAAAAGCTTATTTCTCAGATTCAACAATTGATAATCCTTGTTTAGGAGTTCTCCACATTCTTGGTGTAAAAACTCAGCATGGTGCATCTCTTTTGTATCTGGCATTAAATCTGACATACTACCAGATATAAAGGGTATACCATATTTGGCTTCTATGAACTTTGCCAAAGCGGTTTTTCCTATTCCACTTGGCCCTACAAACATAATTCTTTTCATGATAACAAATCTTTAAATGGTTTCATAAATTCATTTGTCATAAAGGATGCTAAAGAGTATTCGATACAGACTTCTTTGAATTTCTTGTATTTTATCTCCTTATTAGCAAACTTTTTCATAGGTAACTTGGATAATGGTACTTCTTTTTGAAATAATCTTAAATCTATAAGCTTCTTATTCCTTTCTGCAATCTCTACATGAGAAGTTTGATGATGATGCTCTAGAAATTTATCCAAAGTACCGTATTCGTCCAATATTTTCCTAGCTTTTACAGGACCAATACCTGGTATACCTTTAATATCATCCGAAGTATCTCCCACCATTGAAAGGTAATCTACTGTTTCTTCAGGAGAATATCCGAATAGTTCCTTACAATTACCCTGATGAATCATCTCATCTTTTCTTGGATTGTTTATCTTTACGTCTTTACCGATAAGTTGATTAAAGTCCTTATCGGATGATATTATGATTACCTTCTCAGTGGGTTTTTTATTTAAAACTAGGTATGCTAAGAAATCATCTCCTTCATATTTAGTAGAATTATGCTTATCAAAAACATATTTAATTCTTAGGAGCTTAAGCATACCCATAATAATACGTTTTTGAGATTGAAGAGATTCATAATCTACTGAAATATTTTTCCTATGTCCCTTATAATCTGGTAACAAAGCATCTCTATAAGGAGAGTGTCCATTATCAAAAGTTATAATAACCTCATCTGGGTCCCACCTATGTAAGAACCCATGTAATGATCTAAAAAATCCAAATATTGCTCCACTTGGTTTTCCATCGGTAGACTTAAGCTTTTCGAATTTGTGGAAACTTTGATGAAGTATATTCTCTCCATCTATTAGTAATATTGTTTTCTTACTCATCGTCTTCCTCCTCTTCGTCTTCTGATTCATTATAGGATTCGTATTCTACTCCATCTATGGGATAACAGTTTTCTGTAAGAGCTTCTAGTTTCTTACGAGTAGTACCAATGGTATTTATATCTGCTTTCCTTAAAAGCTTTCTTCTTAGATCATCATCTTCTTCCAAAAGCTTTTGAAATTTCTCTTCTCCTCTTGCAAGAGTTTTATCCTTGAGTTTATATACTCCACCAGAGGATTTAATGATTATATCATTTTCTACCAATACATCTTCTAATCCAAAGCATCTATCAAATCCAACCTCATGGAACTTAGGATTGAAGTATACTGGGCATTTGCTGATTGTAGGTCTTGGAGGAGCAACTTTATTTTTAATAAGTCGAACCGTGACAAGTTTCCCAGCTTTGCGTTCTTTACCCTTTTGCTTAACAGTGATAGATCTTCCTGAATAGAAAGCAGCTCTGATTGAAGCGTAGAACTTAAGTGCTGCGCCTCCTGTAGTTGTTGTATTATCTTTTCCGAATCCAACATTCAATGCAGTTCTTAATTGATTAATATAAATCTGTGTAACTCCCAGTCGATAAAATAATTCGCTTCTGATACGGAAGTATTTATACAAAGCCTTTGCTCTACCTCCCATCTCTGCTTTAGCATCCGTCATTTTTGAATCTATGTTATCTGCACAATCCATAGCAGCAACTGAATCTATTACCAGAAGTATAGGCTCATTGTGTATTAGCTGAGATCTGAAATATAATGCTAAGTCTGCTACTGCATCCGCAACATTCTCAATACGAGTATCATTAACTACTGTAACTCTTTCTGGATCAACTCCATTAGTTTGAGCCCAGGAATTCATCCATGATTGTTCAGCATCTACCCATATTACATGCCCTCCCAGTTGTTGACATGAATAAGCAAAGTTGTAAGCTATAAGTGATTTACCAGAAGATTCTTCTCCTGCTACTTCTAGGATTTTACCAAATGGGATTCCTCCACCAAAGGTATAATTCAATGCAAAGAAAGTACTTGGTAACCATAGACCTGTTTCTTTTGTTTCAGAAGCAAGTACTATTGATGACCCATATTTCTTTAGTAATTCGTTTTTAGAGGGAACTTTTAAACCCACTTTTCCTTTTGCCATACTGTAATGTATTAACATAAATAAAGGAGATAACCAATTTCTTGAATTACCTCCTCTACCAACCATTTATAAAACCAATTTATCAAATATCTGACTTATACTTTCTCTTTTTCTTCTTAGGTTCATCATCATCCATGTGGTGATCCTTATGAATGCCTTTCTTTTTCTTCTTTGGTTTTTCATCCTCTTCATCAGAATCTCTTCCTTCTTTTAAGAATGATGCCAAAATTTCCTCCAGTTCATCGTAATCTTTAATCTGAGATCTTACTATGGATTCCAAATCTACGTTACCTGAATACTTCTTGTCAAGTTTAGTAGGTTTACATGCACGAGCAGAATATGTAGTATCATTCTTACCTGAACCAGAACGGATAATTTTTATATCGTATCCAGTTCTTGGGTCTGTCATATCTCCAGCTTCGTCTTCATCCAAGTAAAGGTCGATAATATCCTGATATACTGATCTTGGGATTAATACTCCCTTATCTTTTCCTTCATAATCTACCTTAGTACCTTTCTCATCTGAATATACTATTCCACCCACTACGTATTTTCTTCTTGGTACCAGCATCTTTGCAAGTTCCTGGTCATCGGGATCTTTTGAGTTTTTCAGTTCCTGATACTTTTCCATAAATGGGCAGGGTTCATCAAAAGTAGCCGGGGAAATAACTCCTCCCAAATCCTTATTAAGATAGAATTGAATCAATTCAATACCCAATTCCTGGTCATCTCCTGGAGATTTGATTCTCATTCTTAAGGTTCCCTCTTTAGGGAATACCAATCCACTACCATTACCCTTGGATTCTAATTGTTTTTTCCGGGCTAACATCTTATCTTTAGTAGTCATGCCACTAGAAGATAATTTCTTTTTCTTTTTGTCCTTATCTTTAATCATATCAATCTAAGTTATTGGGTTCTGAGTATGAAATCTCATTTAAAGCTAATACGGTGAACAGACCATTTTCATAAAAGAGTTGTAATTCCTGAGGTAAACAGTTTTTATCGAATTGATGTTCTTTACCAGCATACAATCCATATTCGATTATACGACCGATTTCCACGTGGTCCTTGTAAGTTTGATATTCTTCTGTGATTACACCAGATTTAATAACAACACCCTTACGAGGAACTCCTTCCTTTACCATATCTGGGATAATAATACCAGAAGTAGTGGTATTAATCTCTTTGGGAGAATATACCAAGATTTTATTTTCTACGGGTAAACCTGGAATACTATTACCAAGCTTCTTAGCTACTAGAGTTGATATAAGTTGTAAATTATACATATTTATAAAATTTAGTTAGTAATCTTTTATAGTTCCTACTGTAACTTACGGATATTGGCATTAAGAGTTCTTAAGATGCCTTCTCTACTCTCATAAGCTTTACAGATAGCTATAAATTTATTAGCTTTAGCTGCAGCCTTTAGATACCTTTTGCAAATAGATTTATATTTGGGGTTTATATTAGCTTTATGAGATACGTAATCATTATTGAACCTCTCATTGGAATCTTTTATAAATACCCATGCAGCAGAATATGCTTCCTCTTTTTCTCTTGCTAAAGCATCTCTTTGTTTTATATATTTATCTCTTAATGAAGCAAGTATATAATAACTAGAGGGAGAATCCTTTAGCTGAGAATTTAATAAGTTCTCATTGATAGATAATTCCTTTTGAATATCTATTTCTAAGGTTCTACCCTCAAATACTACCTTAAGTTTATTTATCTCGGTTTTCATCTTTCAACTTAAAAACTTTTTTCATATCTTCAGCAGAATACATGCCATTCTCAATATCTCTCTTTACTTGTAAGAAAGCAATATTAGCCCTAGAATCTAATTTGGGATAACTAGTAAGGGATTGATATTTGTCTAACAGATTATACAGAGAGTATAATCGTAAATCGCAAAGGTAATCTATACCAGCAACTTCAAGTAATTTCATGAAGATTACATAAAATCTAAGAGTAGTATCATCAAAGCATTCTACTGTTTCTTCATCCATCTTAGAAAGTGAATGAGTTCTGAGTGATTCTATGTTTGAATTGAGAAATTTTATATATTTTCGGATAGAGTTGATTAACCTTCGGTCTTCATGGTGAAGTCCTTTGTGTAATCTATCCAAAATTTCATCCATTTCTTGGAATGATTGTTCTAATACTCCAGATAACATGTAAGTTACATTGATTACCTTGTCAGCCTCTTTCTTTAATGTGTCATTTTCCATAATCTAAAATTTTAATTAGTTATGTTGTCATAGTATCCTCTCTTCTCATTTCTGTAGTGGTAGATACTGAATCTGAATGCTTTATATTGGTTTTACAACCTGGGCATGATATTATCCTAAAAACATCCGGAGTAGTTTTATCATAAACCTTTATAGTTTCACTTACATCATATTCAAATTCACAATCACATACTGGGCATTTAGATCTCCATACCGTGGGTCCGTTTAAAATCTTCTTCATATTGTTTCATTTGTTTGTTAAAACGTTTCTTATACTCTGAAATAGGTATATGTTTATATTTCTTATGCTCTTCCATGTATTCTTCTACTGAAAAATCGGGTTCAAGCATTTTCCTATAATCATAACCTGGGATAAAGGGTAATTCTTCTGCCATCGATCTACCTATGACAAAATCCATGTCCATAGTGACATCGTCTATCTGAAAACCAAAATAGGGTTTAGTTAATGGGTTTCGATAAATTTGCCACATCTCATAAATACTCCATGTGTTTATGTTTTCTGGTTTAGTGATTTGATAATTAGCATCATGAACCAAGCATACTGATTTTGTAGGAGGTAATTTTCCTTGTCTCATAAGGTAGTATATTAATATACTTCCAAATAAACACATATCTGATGCTGCAGATTGACAAGGGAAATTCAAGGCTAATCGTAAAGCATAAGCTTCTTCTCCTTTATCTGAAGAATAAATTTGGGGTAATCTTCGTTTTCTACCAAATAAAGAAACTAAGTACCCATTCTTTCTAAGGAACTTCTCTTGTTTCTTTAAGAAGGTTTTTAACTTTGGATGTTGACCAAAGAATATATCCATTTCCTTTTGGGCTTCTTCTGGTGTAACTAGGATACCCGATTTGGGGTCAGATAATTTTACTGCTAGTAATTTAGCACCAATACCATAAATAAGTCCAAATGCAATCTGTTTAGCTTGCTTTCTCCTTACCTTCCATATCTTATAATCTGGGTGATTTTCATCCTCATATATTTTTAAAGCTTCTTCATAAGGAACATGATATTTGGTAGCAGCAATTGCCAAGTGAGGGTCCTGACCAGAGTTAAAAGCATTCAGATAAGTTTCATCTCCAGATAAGTGAGCCATGATTCTTAACTCGGCTTGACTAAAGTCACTAGCAATATATAGAGTTCCTTTTGGAGCAACTAATTGCTTCTTTATATTTGGGTCTACTGAAGTCTTAGGTATTTGTTGAGCATTTGGTTCTGCTGAAGATAACCTTCCTGAAGTAGTTCCATGAATAAGGAATCTTCCATGTAATCTATCATCATCTTGGGTTTTCTCATGCCAACCTTCAATATAGGTTTTATACATTTTCTCTAAACCTCTCAACTCTAATAAACTATCCAAGAATACTGCCTTTGGTGAATCAGGTTTTTTGACAGTTAATCTTAAGTTAGTAAGAGTTTCTTCATCAGTACTTGGTTTACCAGAATCATTCTTTTTGATTACCTCAAAATTAAAACCTTCCTCTGAATACATTAATTGAGGTAAATCTACTGAACTACCTAAACTTACAGGTCTAATTAACTCTAATTCCTTTTTCGTAGTAAAAACTCCTGCTCGTATATTAGCAATCTTTTGTTCCCTAGATTGTATCTTTCTATTATCTACTCTAGGGTCTAAATTTTCTATCTCTTCCTCTAATTTAGCAATGTATTTTTCAATCTTGGATTGATTATATAGTTTAGTAAACTTCTTTATTTTAGGCAAATTATATATTGCTTCCTTAGCTGCTTCTATCTTTGGTAAGTAGGAATCTAACAATTCTTGGTTGAATGCCCTATCTACATATAAACCATTCTTTTCTACAGAAGTTAATACCCTAGAAGCAGTCATGATTAAATTACGGTAAGTATTATATAATCCCAAGTCAATTAGCTTCTTTTCGAAGAAAAGCATTAATCTAAGAGTATAATCAGTATCTTGACATCCATAGTGGCAAAGAGGTTCCATTTCTTTTTTATCCCATGGAATCTTATCGAATTTATCTTGCTTTTCATAATCTCCGTATTCTGGTAAATACCTTCTTACCATAGACTTCAAGTCATTGGGTTTTTCTTCATTCAAGAGATATTTAGCAAGCATACCATCCAAACATACTCCTCGATAATAGATATTATACTTCTGAAAGATCTGGTCATCGAATTTGTAGTTCCAAGCAACTTTAACTACATTTGGATTTTCAATTATCTCTTCACCAAATTTACGAAGCATCTTTTTCCAATCCCAATCACTAGAAGTATACTTTTCAGTTTCGAAATGATCTAAAGGTATAGAACATCCAAAACCTGGTTGAAAAGTTACTGATAATATAGTTGGTTTAAAAGATTTGTTATATATTGGCTCGGCATTTGTTTCAAAGTCTACAGAAGCATAACCAGTTTGCTTACAGCATTGGATAAGTTTCTTTAGCTCTTGCTTATTGGTTATAATCTTATATTTCGTTTCCATACTAGAAGTTTTTTAAATAAAATAAATAAGGAAGTATATCTTCCCAGACCTACTTCCTTAAACCTGATATAAGTTACTTTAAATCATTTTGCGAAAATGACATCAAAACAAAATAGAAATAAAGCATGTATTATATGATAGTATCCTCAAATACTCTTAGAGAACTGGCTAACTTATCCCAGTCTTTTTGATAAGTATGTAATGAGTCTATGGTGTGATACAAATAACCTGGTTTTACTCCAACCTCTTTAGCTACATATTCCATTAGTCTCCATGCAAGGTATACATCATTACCAAAGTGAGTAACAAAGTCCGAACTTCTTTGGTGATAGCAAATGTGTAATACCTTCTCTCTCTTACTATTCTCTCGGATAAGGAAATCATAGTACATAGAGCAGGGTATACGTTTATTACCATGATAATAAAGAGTATCATCTTCACCATTACCATTAAATATAGGTAATACCGCTTTACGAGTATCAGAATCTGATCTTAGTAATTGTATGGTATAGGGAAGAATTACCATCCTTTCGTTATAGGTATAATCAAATTTACCATCTACCAAAAACTGTTCCCATAAGTCTTTTCTTAATTCCCAAGCTTTGCCCGGGTTAATTACCTCAGAAGTATTAATCCTTTCTTGGAACTCAGCATCTGCCCATTCCCTAGACCTTGAATAGAAGAATAACCACGTTGGATCTTGCAAAGAAGTTAAGCAATATTGTTGGCAAATGATCTCTTTAGTTACAAAATCTTCATTACCTTCAATATTCTTATTCTGGTAAGTCTTTGGTTTTACAGTTTGACCATAACTGTTGAGTTCTCTGCCCATTTCAGACATTAACTCATAACTACTACTATAAATTCTCATTTCTTCTGTTTTAAAAGTTTCTTCTTATAGGCTTTACGTTGAGAGTAAGAGATTACATTCTCGGGATATTCGATATCTTCATATTCAAGAAGTAATTCCTTTGCTTTCATAGATTTATATGTTTCCTTATATAAATCTGGTCGAAGCACTTTAAAACTTCTAAAGAATACCTTAAAACTAGAGAAATCTTTCTCTTTACCGTTTTGAAATTTATCAAATACCTCATTCAACCTCTTTATCCAAGAATTTTCCTTATCAGTTCCCTTTAATACCTTCTTCAAAGGTTTATGAGTATGATACATCAGAAGTGTTTCTACATTCCCATACATTTGAGTGGCAAATAAATTGATTTGTACTGATTGTTCTGGTCCGTACACATATTCCGCCATTCGTTGTATTAGTAAGAAGTCGAAGATTAACCTTTTTGTTATCTCGGATGCCCTGATTACCATTGTAATAACAGGTATGTCTTCCCCAAATCGTTTGGAGAATGTAGCAGCAATTAAACATTGTTTACCGTTATCATGATGATTATTAAACATATAAGTAACGTTGTAATTCTGATTATACTTGGTTTTTAGTACTCTCAGCTTACTACGCAATAAATCAAGCTTATTGAAATCAATGTAATTGTTCAGTAAGCTTGTCCACTTAGTCTCTTTATAATTGAAACATCTACCATAATCAAAATCTGGGTCTACCCAAGCTTTACGTATTTTTATAAATACGTTATATACCACAGCTACTCCACTGTTTGCGGTAGCACCTTTTGCAAATAAAGATGGTTCTAGTCTTAGAAATCCTTCATTTAATTTTTCCCATGCTTCTTGTGAAGTAGCAAATTCTAATGAATGGATTTGCTCTTCTGTATTAAGCTCTAAGCCATTTAATTGTTTATTCCAACCTGACACAAATACCTCCTTTCATTAATATTGTGTAGTGATTCTCCATTCATTCAACCGTTCTTTCTTGAAATACAGCTCGTATATACCCAATGGAGTAAATCCCATTATTGATAGGAATCCCATATAATAATAGAATGCCTCTACCAGCCTATCCTGGAATTCTAGTTCTTTAGTTATTACTGGTGACTGTTTCCATGTACGATTCTTAAGAGTATTTCTAGCAAGATTCAAAACATACACTATCTGAAACAAAATATTTTTCTCATCAGTATGCAAATTTGGACTCATTTCCTTGAATCCCTTTATATACTCGGAAGTTTTATCCTCAATTGTTTCGGATATTAGCTTGAAATTTTTGAATATACTACTAACGGCATCTATCTCTAAAATCATATGAATGCCGAATGCTATTACATCTTCTAAGTTTTCTACTGCCTTTTGCCCTTTAGTCAGTTCTTTGTTTGCCCAACTATAGATATCCTCTGGCAATATATTAGCATATATCAGGGCTGATAAGAAGAATCCTATTGCATCTGCTTGTTCTTCATTAGCATTCTGTAGATTGTTGATTATCTGAATCTCTTCTACGTCGGTATATAAATTGGTATTCCATCCCTTGTTTTCTAGAATATCATTTATATTAGAAGTAGATTCATAACCCTCCATTAACTCCTCTACTATTTGAGATATAAGGGTTTTCATAAGAGATTGATTTTTAGTACTGTTAATATCCATGGGATATTCTGGTAACCTTTCTAGGGGTTTATAACAGTCTAATTGACGATAGCCAATCTCATACATATTCTCAAGTTCAAGCCCCTGTTTGATTTCAGGGGCTTTTTCTTTCAGATTAGAAATATCCATAGTAACTATTCTTTTTCTGGTACTGTATGATAAGAAAATAAATGTAATACTTGAACCAATATGCTTCCAGCTTCGATTCCAATAATCTCAGAAGTTGGGTTGAATACACTTACCACTACTTCATCTCCGGGAATTTGACCAAGTACTTCTATACCGTATACTAAACCACTGTTGATAGAATTAGTTTCTTCATTTGCAGCTTTCAGTACAGACTTAACTGGAGTGAATTCTTCAATATGAATACCGGTTGGGATTAATAACCTGGTGTTCTGACCAAGAACGATAGTTTTAATATGACCCTCACTGTTTCTATCTAAGTCGAAAGATACTTTACCGAATCCTTGTGGATTGAAGATTCTATTCAACCAGTTCCATTTCTGTTTGATTACTCCGTTATTGTATTCCATGAGAATATCAATCGTAAGATCTTCAGGAAGATACAGATAGAATCCCTGGTCTGCTTTCTTGGGATATTTTACCTTTCTTGATACGGTATACTTTATATGAGAGTTCTCTATCAGTTGAAGTCTCCTTTCGTGATCTTCTACTTTAACTTCTAGAGTTTTAATCTGTTCCTCATGATTATTTAGTTTAGATTCTGCAGTATCTAATCTAGTATCAAGATTATGTATCTCGGTAGTATGTCCGTTCACTACCCTGTTTAAAGTTGAATATTGATTCTCTAATACCAATATTCTATTCGCTAGTTCATCTAAAATTGCCATATATTATAATTATTAATTGGTTGATCCGAATCCGTTATTACCTCTTGTTCCCCAATACTGAGCATCATTGTAGAATTCTTCATTAGTTACTTCTTCGGGTTTTGTAAGATAAAGGGGTACATGAATAAACTGTACTAACTTGGTTCCAGCTTCTATTACTTGAACCTCATGAGAAGTATTATATATACCTATGTGAATTTCTCCGGTATAGGGAGAATCTACTATCTCGGCAGTATATATAAGTCCCTGTTTAGTTGATATACCAGATTTGTTTGCTGCCATCAACATAGAATCTCTTGGTTCTAATAAACCTTTGATACCTGATGGTATCAGTATCCGGGTGAATGGGAAGATGTAAATGAATTGTACTTGGTTATTTGGATTATATCCAAGGCTTACTTTACCTGGTTCTGGTGTTTCAGAATGAAACATTAATTGAGAATTAGCCTTTACTAAATCCTGTAGAGTTAAGTCTTCAGGGATATAGAAATCTAAACCTGCATCTCCTTCGTTTCCTCTTGATGGAGATTTTACGTCTCTTACTTTGATAAATCTAAATCTGTTCATATTATATTGCATTGTTTTAAAAGTTGGCCATAAGTTAATGTTGAGGGATCTCCCTTGTGAATACCAAGAGAGTTCATCATCCTCCTTACATCTCTGCTTCCATTGCCGCATACATTAGCAAGTATATCCTCTTGTTTCACATAATAATTTGGGTTGTTAAGGTATACCTTGAACATAGCCCATATCATCTCTATTGGTTTCATTACATTCTCTTTTTATGAGTTTAAATATAATGCGGTTCTTCTTAAAAATTGAACCACATGAGCCTAACTTATAAGGTCCACATGTTTGAATATAGTTTCCATTTCTTCTTTTACAAAAGAAACAACCAAAGCAACCAGCAATTTTATCAGTAGGAGCTGGTTCTCTTATTAAATAATAAGTATATTTCCTAAGTTTTATTTTTATGCTAAGTTTTATTTTTATGGTTTTTCCATCTTCTATTTCTTTTATTGCTTCAGTTATATCATCTCTAAGTTGTTTCATACCTTTTAGAGTTTCTAATGGTGTAACTATTTCATTAGTAGCTTTATATACTAAATGATATAGGGGTTCACCATTCGAAGTGATATGAAATTCTTTTAGTTTAAGATTTCCCATTGCACTCTTTATAAAGTTCTCTAATACGTTTTCTTGGTACTTCAAATTTCTCAACTGTCTTTGAGATAATTTCTTTTTTCTCTTTGCCTTTCCGAATCAAGCCTCGGATGTATTTCTTGATACCAACTGTGTCTTCTAATACATCCAAATCCTTGTATTGATTCTTCTGTTCTAGCTCTTTCCTTGTGATATTCATATTCTGTGACATCTTGAATGCACATAATTCTGAGTCTCCGCATAGTTTACATTCTTTAGTTGATAAGTCATAACCAATACCAAAACAAGGATCTGAATTAGAACCCAGTTCTGCAATATTAATAGGTTCTAAGGGATTCTGATTCTTGATATCAGGTAAAGTTTGTTTCTTCTTTGCCATAATTCTCAATTTAAAATTCTTTATGATAATATCTTAGGATTTGAACATCCATCATCTCATCTTGATACAGAGTAATATATGAATGTCCTATACCATTTATAAATAGTTCCCTGATAGACAGAAGAATGGGTGGTACTTCTATTTCAGAAGTATATATCTGAACTTTGATTACTAACCCAGATTGAAAATGAATCATAAAATAATATTGAATTTCATCAAGAGATAAGCTTGATTTTTTGATAGGAGATATATATTCTATTCCTATGCCATTGAATATATGTTCTGGAGGTATTACAGAACAATTGAATAATGATTTGATTTTTTGTAGAATCTTCATTGTTTATGATTATTAATGGTTAATGCCTCTTAACGTAACATGTAATATACCTTTCCTCCTACGGAGAAAAAGTATATACTCATAGTCAGAAATTATTATCCTTGAAAAGGCTTATGTCTAGAGTACTTATCCCAGAGCTTACTTAACCGGATAACTTTAAGTCCTTGATCTTGATAATATTTTCTTCTATGATTCCCATGCCTACTTAAATAATTCCCAGGATAATGTAAATCATCTAGGTAAACTTTGGATTTGGATTCATCCTTTCTTACCAATCGTCCTAAGAACTGAATTGATTTTTCTTGAGAATCCATACTGGCAGTATTCAACAGATATCTGAGCTTAGGAAAGTTTTTACCTCGAGCAATAATTGTAGTTGATACAAGGATATCTATTTTACCTTCCCTAAAATCTTTCATTATCTGTTGTCTTAATTTAGTATGAGTATTAACATGAACACAGGCAATATTATATTTATTATCTAGCTTCTTTTTAAAGAATTTGCATAGATTTTCACAGTGTGCAATATGCTTACATACTACGAGAGCAGGATATCTACCTTGATTAAGGTTCCATTTCAACCTATCTAATGCCATGGTCCAGGCAATCTTATTATGGGTAATGGAATCATCATATATTTCATTATAGGACATACAATCTGATTCCCAATTACCAAACCAAGGTTTACCTTCTACTGTTTTTACAATTGTCTTTGTTGAGTATCCTTTCTTAATCGAGTCCTTAAGTTTAAACTCTGCTATTACATCGCCAAAGAAACAACGTAAATTCATATTCTTAACTTTATCCTTGGCAAGCTTACTCATATAAATGGTACCAGATAATCCGATTCTAACTCGGGTATTAAATAACCTAGTGATCACATTCTGATATTGCTTACTACCTCCTTGGTCAGCTTCATCGATTAATACCATATCAATCTTAGCAAGTTCATTCTGATAATATTTCATATTCCGAGAAATAGATTGAACCATACCAATGGTAAAATTACTCCAGTTTAAAACTTTACCCTGAACAAAGGTAATGTCTTCTCCTGGTAGATATTGCTTAAATTCATCTCTAGCTTGATTTAACCAGTCAGAGTCATTGGTTATAAGCAAAGTCTTTAATTGCTTCTTATAGGATAAATATAAAGCAGACATAATCAGAGTTTTACCTGCATTTACTGTATAATCTAATACCCCAATCTGAAAAGGTGTTTCACCTAGTTTATTAGATAAGATTGCCTTAACAGCTTTCTCTTGTTCGGGTCTTAATTTATACTTACCTATCTGAGTTACAACTTTACTGACTTTAGGTAAAGGTTGTCTCATATCTACTATGATAGGCTTAATTCCAAGTTCAATACATCTTTTATATACTGAAGGAAGTAAGCCTATCTTAAATTGACCAGTCTTGGTTATATACTTTATTTTGCCATCCCAGTTTTGCATACCCCGTTGCCTAGTACGGAGGTAAAAGGCATTGGGGTGTCTGATAGCAAATTCGTTATATAACTTCGTTGCATATTTTAAGGGTATATCTAATTCTGCAACGTTACAATTACGAATTATGATTTTCATATGATTACTGTTACTGATTATTTCCTGGTATATCCGTATCCATTACATCGGAAGCCTTTAATAAGAAGTCTCCCAGTTTATCATAATGTACCATTTCTACTAATCCGATACCCAGCATCAATTCTCCTATTTCTTCAAATCTAGTCTGATGCTGAGTATACATAAGGATTGAAGCTAATTCTGAATACTGAGTATTTTTATATAAATCATACAAGGGCAAGATTATTTCCTTGGGCCATTTCTGAACCATAGAAATATCTGGGTATTCTACTTTGCTATCGGAATAATCCAAAGCATTTACAGTGGCTTCTGCCATCTCCTCTAAATGATTTTTAAAAGCTTTCATAATTTATTAATTTTTGACCAGAGGCTTCCCTCTACTTTAGGTTCCTCTGATTGTGAATGATTCTTATGTTTAAATAGGTATTTATTATACCTTTCGATAGCCTTGTCATTATACATCTGACTGGGTTCAGGTAAACCATTACACCAAGCAAGAGATTCGAATTGAGCATCGATAAATTGGGTGGGATCCCATCCTTTCTCAGATAAGAATTTATCTAGCCTTACAAAGTGTATATACTTATCTGGTTGATTAACAAATGATTCGTATATACCAGTAACATCTGCTACCCTTTTTATGAAGTAATCATGGATAGCTTTAGCATTACCAGAATCATCTTCCATTTCCAATGTAGCAGAATATAAATCTGAAATCTTTTCTGACATAGAAGATAATCTGTTTAGGAGGTTATTATAATTACCGTCCATCTTCTTGATACCTAGTTCGATATATTTAATAAAACCTTCCCGGGTATCCAATTGAAAATCTTCACAGAATTGATTACAGAGCTCAGCTATCTTTTTACATACCGCCCAATTTCTTGGTTCTGTTTCTCTTATTTTTCTAACTCCTCTATGCTTTAGTTTTATACGAGTTGCATAGATAATATCAGCAACTAAAGCAGCATCTCCCTTAGATGCTAGTAAAATGTTAGAAACTTTCTTAGTTGTCTTATTGTTTGTAACAACTACAACTCTAGTATTTATTGCTTCTTTTCGTGCAATAACAAAGAAAGCATCAATCGGAAAATTATATACCTCTAACTGAGATAGGATTTTTTCGAATTGATGCTTTGTGATATGAATAGAAGGGTCTCTCATACTCTTTTCTTTCTAAGTTTACCGCACTTCTTACACTTTAATAGGATTTCCCAATAAGTTACATATTCAGTTTTATGTAATACCTCCCAATCATGGAGGCATAGGTATTTAGCTTTTATAGCTTCTAATAATTGTTTCATATCTTTCTAATATTAATTTATATAATATAATAGGAAATCCTTAATCCAAGGAGTTTCTGAGTTTCACTAAATCTTGATAAGATTGGTACCTAGTATTATATATTAACTTAAGTACTTCCTTACGACCTAGGTCGTTACAATCTTTATCTTCAGGAAGTTGTATAACCTTGACCTTTTTATAAGCGACCAATTTGAAAGCCAGATTGATTGAATATTTGATGGCATCAGGATCCAGGAGTAATATAAATCTATTAACTGGAGATTTGATAAGCTGGTTAACTTGGTAAGCACTGATTGCCTTACCCATGGTGGCAATAGCCCTGTCTCCCATAGTAAGTGCATTGATTGCTCCCTCACAGATAAATATCGAACTATACATGTCGAGGGCATCTTGATTGAAGATAATAAATTCCTTTCCAAGTCCTGTAATATCTTTATTTGGATTATTGTATCTTGGACCTTGTCCAATAACATTTCTGGCATTATAATACCTGAGCGTCCCTTTATAATAATAGGGTATAATGAGGTACCCAAAAAAAGGTCCCTCTGTGGCAACATATCCGATACCATGTTTTGATAATTCTTCGATAGTGAACCCACGGCTCGACATGTAACTTCTAATGCTTCTTGCAACTTGTGATGTTCCTTGATTAATGAGTTTAAACCCATCTGGAAGATAGACGGGCTTAGCATCGGATAATTCAATCTTCTCTTCTGAGAAAGCTTTGTCTGTAAAGTTTCCATTGTCTAGAAATTTTAAAAGTTCTGCATAAGTATCAAATCCTTCAACATCCATTACTAGTTGAGCAGGATTCATATGATAATTGCATCTAAAACAATTGGTACGGTACATAGAAAGATTAATTCCCATCTTATGTTCCCTATGACAGAAGGGGCATACTGGTAATTTCATCCAACCATGTTTATATTGATAAGCGCCCAAGCTCTTAATAAAATAATTGTAGAGCTTGGTTTTAAATTCATTAGTGATCTTACTCATGGTTAAAATGGTAATGGGTCATCGTATTCGGCATATCTTTTCTTTAGCCTACGTAATTTATCTAGGTCTTCGCATTTCAGTACCATTTGCTCAAATAAAGTAACTACCTGTGACCTGAGTGAAAGTAATTCTTTATGTTCTTCATAGGATTCCTTTGAAAGGAAAAGTTCCCATCCTCCCCATTTAGCAGATCTCCCATCTTCAGAGAAGAACTCCCTTAAACTTATATTAACTCCAGTAAGTTTTATATACTTGGGACCCACTGAATATACTTCTGCATATTGTGGAGTACATCTTGAATCTGAAGGTACTAAGTAAACCTTCTGACCTTTTTGAATTCCTTCTAATCTCTTAATCATAATCTTAATGTTTTAGGTTTATATATCTCCTTGTTTCTTATTATACTTATCTTCGTTAGCATCAGGATTCCCTTTCTTCTTAAGAGATTCCTCAAGCTTTTCACCATATATTTCATCGTACTGTTTACGTTGTTCTTTAGTAAACTCTACACATCTTTGCCTTTCAACATCACATTTAAATAATGCTCTACCACTAGGTAAACCATCTCTTTGTACTACTAATTCACAACGAAGTATATCATCTTTTTCTTCTTGTTCAGTAGAGTTAAGACCAACTATTGTATGAGCATTACGAACAATTGCAATAGAACCCGAGATATCATTTTCATCATATCTAGTAGTCCTATGTTTCTTACCATCTCTGGTAATATGATGGGCAGTCCATACAATATCTAAGTCCATCTCTTCTGCTAGGTTCTGAATATCGATATATACATTCGATATACGGTCGAAATCCTCTTTATCTCTGGCAATTGAAGCAAGCTTTCCTGCATAATCCACCATTAGTACTTTAATATTAATACCCTGGTTTCTTAACTTGATTATAAGTTCCCTTATATAATTGCAATCTGTAATCATTGCAGGAACTCTTTCAACTACTAGTTCAACTCCAAATCTTGCAAGTTTACGAAGATGTTTAGCTTCGAGTTTGTCATACTCACCAGAGTATAATTCCTTCTTAGTTTTATTGATAGAGGATTGAATAAATCGGTCCATGATTTGTTCTTTACCATTTTCAGTATCTATATATAAAACTGATTTCTTCATTCTTAAATACCCTCTTGCCAAGTTTACCATGAAGAAAGTTTTCTTAGCTTTAGGTTTATCGAGAATAACATTTACCGAATGTTCTGGGTAACCTCCAGCATTGGTAATATCATTAAGTTGTCTAAATGGACAAGGTATTACAGATGGTTCTGCTTGACGTTTGAATTGTCTTTCTGTAATATCCCTTATCATAAAGATAGGTTCATCATCTTTCTTAGGTTTTGAGTTTTGAAGTATCTTTTCTATTTTCCTTGAATAGGTTTCGTATTGTTCGAAGTTATCCAAATCAAAAGAATCATTCAAGTTCTTCATCTCTACATAGGTAGAGAATTGATATATCTTTTCTCGAATGTATTCGGAATCATTCAAGGGATTTGAATATAGGTCATCGATTATTTTATGGATATTGGGTATATCATCCTTAGTAACCAGGTCAACGTAATTTTTAGATTCAAGCAATTCTTTTATAACTTCTTTAAGGATATTCTTAGAAGGCATCTTGTTTTTCTTTTTGAAGAACTTAAATATGCCCTCGGCAATTAAAGAATGCTCAATCAGAACTAGGTAACTTGGTTTAATCTTTTTGATTATTAAGCCTCCCTCTTTATCCTTTAAGAGATACCTTAGGATTTCTAATTGAAAGCTGGTGTCAAATTCAAACTTGGTATTATCTTTTTTCATATTGCAATATAATTAAGTATAATCATATAGATTTCTATAGTCTCGGTTAGAGTTGTACATATAGACTCTCATCCTAGTACTCACTAATCCTCAGCTTCTAGGTGAACTTTATTAATATATTATTTTATAATTGATTTATTATACTTATATTTGCATATTATTTTAAAACATAGACTTATGAAGATAAAGGAAAATGGCAACAACGGATCAGAGATACATAGGTTGAAGCCTATGCAAGAAAATTATGATAAGGAAACTTTTGATAGGATGTATAAAATCTGTAAACCGGTTATCAGACGTCTTACTAAGCAAATTGATAATAGGAGGTTTAATGTTACACCCGATATCATAAGTTCTTATTTCTGGGATAAGATGTTATTTGTCTTTAATAAATATTACGGTACTTGTGAAGAAGAACATTTAAAAGCAAGGATACTAGCTTCTCTCAGTACCTTTAAGAATCATTTATTAAGAACTGCCTATGGAGAGGGAGCAGAATATCATCAGAATCTTTACCAATTAGAAGATTTATTCGATAATGATAAAGAACTAGAAGATGATACAGAAGAAGAGAAAGCTAAAGGGGAAATGCTTGATATGTTATATAAATATATGAAGAAGAACCTATCTCCCGATGCTTATTTGATCTTCGAGATATTGCTTAGTCCTCCTCCCTATATTAAAGAGAGAATCAAGGATGGTTCTCGTATCACTAACATTTTATTAGTAGAGTTTTTTGATATGCCTAGAACTAAATCTTCGGTAAGATATATCTCAGAACTTAAAGAAGATATAAGATATTGGGAAGAGAAAGCTAAAGAAGACTTACATTACTAACATAAAAAAAGGGAACCCAGTGCATGAGGTTCCCTTTCCAGTGTAACTTATTTCCCAATAAGAATTCCACTTGTGTGTTGGACGAAAGCGATTAGCTGTTCTTTAAATATAAAAGCCCTAATAATTTTAAAAGTTTATATAGGTTTATAGTTTAATGATATAAGCTAGTACGAAATAAGGAGGTCTATTCTCATGAGCACTACCTCCTCCGGTTACTTGAGTATCTGCCGTATAACTTGAGTCAGGCATAGTATGATTAGGGAATGGTCTCTTATTAGAATTGTCCCCCCATTTTTCTTCTTTAAACGTAATCTTATGACTATGAGGAGGTATTTGGTCTAGAGTAAGAGTTACTAAGGCCTGCCCACCAGTATTACCAATACGTTCGTATTCATAATTTCTTGGATCATATCCTACTACAAATCTACCTCTTAAGTCTGGAACACTTATATAACCAGCTTTAGTAGAAGCAGTATTATACTTATCTCCAATAGCTTTATATAATTCTGGGTATTCTGTTATACTTACTTGACTTCCATCACAAAGTACATAACCTTCAGGAACTCCAGAACCAGACCATAATTGGATAAGACCAATATCCCCTCCAGCAGTGTTCTCTTTTTTACCCTGTCTACAAGTTACAACTACAGTTTTACCTGATTCATCCTGTATGAGAATTACTTGGCCAAGTTTATCATTATGAGTATTATCATTTAAGCTCATGATAAGAGTAGTACCAGAGCCAGATACATCTCCCGAGTTTTCCCTAGTATAATTTACATTAACTGGATCACCAACTTTCTTTCCATTGATTACCATTTGTTTAGTAGATACAATAGTAACCTCTTTACTTTCTCCTGTAGGCTCAAAGTATAATTCAGTGGGTGAAACTCTGAAAGTGTATTCATAATTGCCTTCCCCTTTCTTGTGGATAAGCTTTACTTCTTTAGTTGACCCATCTACAGCTTCTACTGTTAAGATCTGAACTATATCTTTGTCCGTATCATTCTTTTCTTCTGGTGTTACCGTTATAACAGTCCTACCTGAACCTTGATTCTTGCTTATAGTGAATCCCATTATCTTCTATATCTCCTTATTTCTTTACGAAGTTCTCTTACTATAGTTTCCTTCAGAACCTTCTTACCACCAACTTGTTCAAAAGCTGGTGCCCATAGAGGTCTTGGAGGTAAATTACCACCTCTAGAACCATACTCTAACATGATAGCTACTTGGTTCAATGTTCTTTTACTAGTCCTATCACCCTTTCTGGTTTTCTTAAGGTTAGTAGGTATACCTACGTAAGTTCGATTCTTCTGTTTTACTATTTGTACTGATCTCAAATACTGACCCGTATAATTCAAAAGGGTATGCTCTCCATATCGTTTAATAGTATTAGCAGAGTGAGGATCCCAATGGGTTCCTCTTGGGGGAGTACCCGTTCTTAGGCATTTTTTCACAAGTCTGAGAAGTTGATTGCCAAATTTCTCAGTAGCTCTATCATAGGCATTTCTCATGATAGATGGAGTTTCGGCAATCAACTTCTCAGCTCTAGCCTGTTCTTTTGGGTCAGCATATATCTGTAAGTCTCCCAAGGGAGTACTTATAGTTATGTTTACTGACTTACTTGCCATCTGGATTTTCCTTCGGTTTATTCAAGCCAAGTGAATCCATCATAAGGTTTATGGCTTGCTGTTGTGATTGTAATACTGATACTACATCTTTCCTGAATGAAGTGAATTCTTCATTGAATTGACTACCATTAGTGGGCTCCTTGTTTTCAAACATAGCAAGGATATTATCGCATTCCTTTATTATGTTCTCGTATTTACCTACATTATTAATAATACCAAGAGCCTGTGACCTTTGCAATGATACTTCATTTACAATATTACTTCCAATTAGAGTGTAGTACACATTGTTATAAATACCCTCATTCCCATCCGAAGGTAAATATACGGTTACTGTACCAATGGAATCTTGAAGAACAATTTCTATAAGATTAGAAAAGCCATCACCATTTTCATTAGCTCTGGGTTTACTTTCTCCTACCTTTACTACTTTAGCTCGGTCAAAGATTGGGTACATTGATCTTCTGTCTCTTTCTAGAGTAAAGACTAAATCTCCTCTTTGTAATGATTTAAATTTCATTTCTTCCATACTGCATTATTTTTATTGATTAGACTTAATCCCATTTGAACCATACTGGGATTCTGTTTCATAAATTCTACTAGGTTCAAGAAATTATAGTATCCATAGATATCTATCAGTCTTTGTGCTTCATCGGCTACTCTCTTTGCTACTTCTAAATTAGGAGCCGGTAGTTGCATTTGGAGAGTAAATGTTTGTAGTTTATTATCTTCTTCCATGTTTCTTACTAGATTAAAACGAAAAAAGGGAAATACCCACTACAGGTACCTCCCTTTTCCCTAATCAACTTTAAAACTTTAATAGAAATTATGCAGTTTTATTACCCAAAGCCTGTACTACCGAGTTAATAATGTTTTGATCTCTCTGAGCATCAACTACTCGATTATTACAACATTCATCACTATAACGATTACGATCCGCAACCACTACAGTACCTTCACCAGATTTAACTTCCATAATGATTTAGTTTTAAAGTTAATAATTAAATTTATCTATCAATAAATGTACTAGTGTTGTGTTTAGGATTAAGTTGTCTAGGTGGGCCAAGAAACATCCCAATGATAGGTATTATTCCCCTCTTCAATCATAAAGTTACCAATTAATAACCATGAACCTCTTATATAATTATAGGCCCATACATAAACATCATATCCAACCCCTAGATCCTTAGTAGGACTTTGAAGAGAATTCACAGTTATTTTACCTTCTACTGAGTCTACTATAATACCTTCACGTATTAAGCTCATATCATACATAAAGTCAGAAGTATGAGGCATATCAGCCGTATCAAATAATCCCCACGTATCTTGATCATTACCATTTGAAATATTTAAACTTAATTCCAATCTGAAATTCTTTATGTTAGCTTCTTGAAGAACTCTGAGAATTACTGTTTTTCCAGATGCCTTCTGTCTATAAGTATCTGCTCCAGTTCTTACCTCAGTGCCCGCTTCAGCTATAGATGCTATAAACCTGAATGGGGATTGAGTATCTTGTGTCAGTAGCAAGCCGATTAATTTATCTTCTATCTCCGAATGGACTATCTCTAGATCGTCTACAGATAAGGGGCTACCATTGTGAGTAGAGATAATATTCAATACATGTTTATTTACCATTCCTTTGGGGGGAGCTGGGAATGTGAAATCGGTGTAATGCCCATTACCATCTGAGTCAGTAATATAAAACTCATAGACATCTCCTGCTTCTTGAACTATTGTTAGAGTACAAGTTTTACCAGATTCCCCTTGAGTAAAGGTAATAACTCCAGTTCTAGATGAACTACTGTTATTAGAGGCTACCTTAAATGTAGCCCCAGCACCTGAACCAGATATAATAATCCAATCCACATTAGAAGATAAATCCCAATTAAGGAATTGATTACCATTCTTCCTAGAATATACTCTTACAGGTCTATTGTATGATGAACCCGGACTTAGCCAACCAGGCCAACCAGAATAAGTAAGAGAAGTACTCAAAGAATCCCCCGAGTTTTCTCTAATACCAAACTCATAAGTTGAAGCACTCTGTTGTACAGTTTGTACTAACTCTCTATCTAAGCCATTAGGTTGATTAGCTCTGATTGTAAGAGTTCTACTTGCAGGCTTTGAATGCTCAGGTATGGTAATAGTTACTTTAAAGTAATAACCACTCACATTAGTAATAGTTTCGGTTACTCCGGATGGCAAAATAAGAGTAGGTTTAATAGCTTCGGTAGAACTTAAAGAACCGTTAACATATCTAGACCTATAACTTTTTATATAAAAAGAAATATTACCTCCTTTACCTTCAACAGTACCAATGGATAAAGTACTAGTTTTATAACCACTATTCTGTTGAGTACTATGTTCAAATACTATACCGCTACTAGGATAAGTTACCTCAGCCGAATTCTGTGTAATGGTTAAATATACAGGAGTTGCCGTATCATAAGTAAACTTAATCTTAAAAGTTCTAGGTGATGAGTTAGGGTTTGGTGCTACACTAATCCTACATCCACTAGAATTTTTACCATAGATGGTAATATCAGATGAAGTTCCCTCAACTACTTCATCTGAAGTATAAAAAGTTCTAATGTTTTCTACATAAGTTCCGTTTATATATTTATCATAATTGGCATTTACTGTCAAGCTAAATTCTGAACCAGTTCCAGGTACATTTTTAGTAGTTGGGTCTATAGATAGGTGATCTACATAAGTTACTTGACCTCCTTCCTGAGAAATTGAGATAGTCTGGTCTGTAGCAGTTGGGAAATCGAAAGTAACCGTAAAATTTCTAGCAGAACCACTATTACTTGGGATAGAAATACTATTACCACTAATAGAAGCCGGACTAGAAACTCTTACGGTAGCAGTTTCTGATTCTGTATAACTACTACCTTGACCATTCCAAGTATAAGTTCTACTTGCACTCTTAGCAGTTACATTAGATTGACCTCCACTGTAACTGAAAGAAGTTTTATCTACTCTACAGTTATAACTCCATGAAGAATAAACTTTTCTACCTGCTGCCTGAGTAAATGTTGCCTGTAGGGTTTTACCCGAATACTTCTGAGTCCAAGTTACAGTGATTGATTTACTATTAGTAGATGTATTGTTGGGTACTATTCTACCTTTATTACCGTCGTAATCTGTAGTATACCAAGAACCTTCCGAAGTTTTAGTGACATCATTCACCAAACTTTGAGAAATAGTAGTATTAACACCGTTTACTTGCTTAACTCGATTAGAAGCATATGAACCAAATGGGTATGTACCTCCAGTAGCTGGAGCATTAAAAGAAGGATTACCATTCGGATCCCACTGGAATGTATAAATCCATTGCTCGGCATTGATATCCTCTAACTTGACACATTCATTGTTACCGTAGCTAGCAGCATTACTAATTACAATAACCTTGTCAACATTGGAGTCCTTACCATTATTGAGTGCTAACAACTCAGCCTTGGTAGGGCACTCATTAGAGGTCTTACCAAGGCCGGTCTTATTCAGAATAGCACTCCAAGTTGCTATTTCTGCCATATTACTTATTGTTTAATTGTTTCTTAAAGTCTTCGAATTCTTTTCTCAATAACTTAACTCCTTCGAGAGCCATGACACTGAGCATTTCATATTCTACTACTTTTACTTTTACATATTTCTGACCATCTTCTCCGACGAAAGTTTCGAATCTAGATTGGTTAGGTACTTGAGAAGCAGGTATAGTATTCTCTGATACCAACAGAGGTTCAATTTCCTCTAAGCTCTGAGCAATAGTTCCCACTTGGTATTTACCATTCATCTTGAAGTGAACTGTAGGTATATTACAGATTTGGTCCAGAGTATGGTTCAAATTCTCTACTTGAGATTTTAATCTACCATCTGATTCCTTCCAGAAACCAGAAACTGCAGTAGTTTTAGCAAATACTACTTGGTCTGTAGTAGCCAATCCTAATTGAGCTCTAGTTACATTATGAGGATTATCCCTTCTGTTTGCATGGGTACTTAAGTCGGTCTGAGCTTTTGTACCTGCAGCCTTAGCATCTGCAATGGCAGCAGCCTGAGCAGTAGATACTGGCATATCTGCTGGAGCTAAGTTCTGTACATTACCTAAACCTATCTGAGCTTTGGTTACATTGTGAGGGTTACTCTTATTGCCAATATGAGCATCTAAGCTTTCCTTGATTACTTTGTCAGAATCCTGGATTAATTTCTCTAATGCAGTTTTAGCAGCATCAGTATAAGCCTTAGCTTCATTCAAAGCATTGGTAATATCTCCATTCAGACCAGAGTTAAGTTTATTGAACATCTCCCGAGTCAATACTCCAGCTCGATTAGCATTAGCAGCTAAAATTTCTAATGTCTGTGTAGTAGCTTCACCATATACTCCATCAGCTTTAGTAGATTTACTAATCTGTACCCAAACTTTATCCGTATTCTGAACTACCCCTTTACCAGAAATTATAATAGTACCCGGGATAGAATCAAACAGTTTCTTATCTGCTGCAGTTTGTACACCTGCTAAGTCTTTGGTAGCAGCTGGGATAGGTTGATTATAAGTATTTACACTTGCAGTATTACCAAAATCTGAACAATCGAAATTTAATCTAACTTCAGTAGCATTTCTAGTCCAAGCTTTGTTATCCTTAATATGAGAATAAAACTTTAGATTATCATTCAGAGATTTTCTCCAATCAGCTAAAGCTTTACCCTTACCTCCATCATAAGCAGTACCAGTAACTTCTCCAAGTATCAGTGAAGAAGTATTACTATCTACAAACTGAGTACCTGACCAACGGAATTGATAAGAGGGTTCATCCTGGGTAATATTCAAATATATCTTACCTGATTCTCCAGTAATAGGATTAGCATGATCTGGGTCAGAATATAATTTAATGTTGCTCAGCTTTCCAGTTTCACTGATATCATAAGTAGCATAAGCTTCGATAACATCATCAACATAAGAAGGCAATTGACTAGAGGGTACTAATCCATTACCATCCAAAGATGCAAATCCATTAGCCTTACCCTTAGTTGCTACGAAATCATCATGCTTCTTTTCTAAGTTATTGATATTAGTTTGTAACTTATTCTCAAGAGCAGTATCTGCAGCAGCTCTGGCTTTTTCTTCTTCCTGAATCTTTTGCATCTGAACCTGGTCGTATTCAGCACGAGCATCTGCCTCTTCTTTGATAGCTTGAGTAAATTTGGTGTCTAATGCCTGGTCAGCTGCTTTTCTATCCTTGATTTCTTGAGCAAGGGAAGCTTCGGAAGAATTCTTCAAGGCTTCAATGGCATCTTTTCTGTCTTGGATTTCCTTAGCAATCTGCTGGGGTAAAGTTTCATCCAACTTAACCTTATCAGCAGCAGTCATAGTACCAGCTTTAGTAATTGAAGCTACTGGTAAATCAAAAGTAGTATTATCATCTTTATATATTCCTTCGTTTACAGTTTTTCTGTTTACTGATACTGTAACTTTATTAGCATCTGAAGTTGCTCCTTCTCCAACTACTACAGTCTGAGGAATAGAGTTAAATAACTTCTTATCAGCTGCAGTTTGTACACCGGCTTTCTCAGCAGTAGAAGCGGGGATATCTATAGTGAAATTATTAGATTTCTGTATACCTTCATCGGAGTTATATGTACTTCTACTTATGTTAGTAGTAACCACACTAGCCTTAGGTGTATAACTAGCTCCCGTGATATAATCATTAGGCATAGAATTCCCTCTCTTCTTATCAGCCGCTGACTGAAGACCGGCTTTAGCATCTGTAGCAGAAGGTATAACAAACTTACGAGGCATAGGTTCTCCATAGAGATTGCCCTCTTCTTTTACAGAACTCTTAAAGTTTACTTCAGCAGAAGTACCATTGATAACCAAGTTCGAATCAATTTCCGTAACCATAGTTAAGGGTAAAGCATTTGAAGTTGCTTCTTCTTTCTGAAGACGTTCATCTAAGCCGTTAGTGATACCATTAAATTTATTCTCAAGTGCGATATCAGCTGCTTTTCTATCCTCGATTTCTTTATCTATACGTTTACCCAGAGCATTATCAGCAGCAATTCTTGCAGCTTCTTCAGCATCAATATTATCCTGGAGAACTTTATCTGCAGCAATACGCTCATTACGTTCTGTAGTAAGGTCCTGAGTATTCTTATCTACTTTAGCTTCAATACGAATATCCTCAGCCTTTCTAGCCTCAATCTCTGTATTCAACAGTTCCTTGATTTCAAGGTAGCCAGTATTCTGATTACTTTGTAATCCCTGAATTAATTCTAGGTTACGTTGAATATTAGCAGTATTCTTAGCAATTAATTCATCCTGAGCCTGAGCCTTTGTTAATAATTCAGAACGAGTTTCTGTTACGAAAGTTCTCAGTTCACTTACTGTAGCATTAAGTGTAGTACTTAATTCAGTAAACTTCTGAGTAACTTGTTCATCAGCTGCAGTTCTATCGGAGATTTCCTTATCTATAATACCTTTAAGTTCAGTCAGCTTATTAGTAATTGTAGTTGCAAAGTTAGGATCATCTCCCAATGCTTTTGCAATCTCTTCTAGTGTATCTAATACTCCAGGAGCAGAACCAATAACCTTTTGGATTGCAGCTTCTACTTGTTCGGCATTCTGATAGTTAGAATCGTTTTCCAACTGAGATACCTTAGTAATGTAGTTAGCAAATTCCTGGATATTATCTAACTTAGCTTTTAATAAGTCGGTAAAGTCATTTGAAGAAAGCTCTTTGCCATCTACTTTATCAACCTTTCGGTCATTCAAGTTTTCAACAGCCTGAACTCTATCTGATACTTCCTGAGTAATCTTATTCTCTAACAGAGTGTCTGCCTGAGTACGATTAAGGGTTTCGGTATCAATATTATTCTGAAGCTTGGTATCTTCTTGTAGTCTACTTTGAGCCTCATCATTGATATCTTTAGATATAGCTACCAAATCATCTTTGTGATTTTCCATAGCTGTAGTCAGAGAATCCTTAAGAGCTTGTTCAGCAGCCTTAGCTCTTTCTACTTCGGTTTGAATAGCAGTAGTGTTATTAGTTACTTTCTCCCTGAGCTCATCTAAAGAACCGGTTACTCCACTATTGAGGCTATCTATTCTGGTGCTTAAAGCATCATCACCTGCCTTACGATCTTTAATCTCCTGGTCGATTCGAGCATTGATTTTCTCATCTTCATTTGCCCGGGCAGTAGATTCAGTATTTATCAAGCCAGTGAACTTATTATCTAATAAAGTATCTGATGAAGTTCTATCAGAGATCTCCTTATCGATATTCTGTTGTAAAACAGTATCACCAGCTTCTCTCTTTGAAACCTCAGTGTTCAAGTCGATATTTACCTTATCTACCTGAGACTTAAGATTAGTATCAGCATTGGCTCTTGCTTCAGCTTCTGCATTAACCATGCCTTTTAATTCAGCATAATCTTCAGCTTCCTTAGTAATCTGATCATTTAATCTGTCAGTATTACGTTGGATATTTGCCTTGTTAGCATTTACTTCTGTTTGCAAAGCATCTATCTTAGCCTGAAGTTCATTTTTAACGGTATTTACCGCATCCTGAATAGATAAAGCCAATTCTTGTATCTTGGTAGCATTAGCAGTTACTCGAGTATCTAATGCAGCATCAGCAACCTTACGATCCGTTTCTTCCTTAGTGATAGCAGCTTGTAATGCAGCATCGGCATCTTTTCTATCTTGGATTTCCTTATTCAGACTAGCTTGAATACCATCAGTGTTACCAGTAATCTTATCTACCTCGTTATCAACATATTCTTTTAGTTTAGCTTCAAGAGCGGTATCGGCTTCTTTACGTTCAGTAACTTCCTTATCTACATTAGCCTGTACCTGGGCATCAGCCTCTGTACGATTAGTAATTTCCTGATTCAATTGTTCGGTAATAGCTGCCAATTTCTTGGTAATTGTAGTTGCAAAGTTTGGGTCATTACCCAAAGCATCTGCAATCTCCTTCAAAGTATCAAGAACCTCTGGAGCTTCCCCAATAATCTTTTCAATAGCTGCCTGAAGATCTGCTTCAGTTTGATAACCAGCATCATTGATAAGCTGAGATACTTTTGTGATATAATTAGCATGTTCTTCAATGCCATCCAATTTAGCCTTGAGAATATCAGTAAAGTCGTTTTTAGTAAGAGAATAGCCTTCTCTTTTATCTACCTTACGATTATCTAAGTCTTTATCGGCAGCAATACGTTCTTGTTTTTCTTGCTCTAGTTTTTCAAGCAATTCGGTTTTATCTGTACCGGCCTGAGTTTTCAAATCCTCAATCTTATGGTCAAGGATTTCATCTTGAGCAATTCGAGTTTCTTTCTCGTTATCAATATTGTTCTGAAGTACAGTATCTGCATTCTGACGGTTCTGAGCTTCTTGAGTAATGTTCTGCTGTAAACCATTATCTGCATTCTGACGGTCAGAAGTTTCCTTTACAATCTGTTGGTGTAATACTTCATCCTGAGCAGTACGAGCTGCAGCTTCAGCATTAATCTTGGATTCAAGTTCTTGGTCTGCAGTTTTACGATCACTGATTTCGGTGTTCAGTTTAGATTCTAATGCTACATCTGCATTTGCTCTTTCTGAAGCCTCGGTTAGAATCTTATTATTTAAGTCGGCAATATCCCTAGTATGGTCTAACTGTACCTTATGAACAGCCTCGGTCAGTTTCTCATCAGCAGCTCTACGTTCAGCAGCTTCCTTATCTACCAATTCCTTAGCATATTCTTTAGCTTCAGTTAAGTTATTGTCAGTTTCTACTTCCAAATCACCAACCCGGTCTTCTACCTTTTGAATACGAGCATTGATTGCTTCTATCATCCTAGTAATATCTTGTACTACTTTAATGATAGTTGCATTCAACGTATTAACCGAGTTAACCAAGTTATCGTTCACAATCTTAATCTGAGAAGCTAATTCGTTTTCACGGTTCTTAGCTCTAGTTACCTCAGCTTCTAATTGAGTACGTAATTCAGTTAATCGGTTAGTGATATTGGTAGCAAAGTTTGGGTCATTGTTTAATGCTTCAGCCAATTCCTTTAATGTATCCAAAGCATCATCAGCACCATCTACTAAGTCATGTATATATTTCTCAACTTGTTCTTGAGTCTGATATTTCAAATCGTTTTCTAGTTGAGAAACTTTAGTAACGTAGTTAGCATGTTCCTCAATTCCATTCAGTTTTTCTAGCAATTCATCAGAGAAGTTATTTTCTGACAAATCCCAACCTTCTTTCTTATCTACCTTGTTTGCAATTGATAAGAAGAATGCCCAGAACTCTTTAAGAGTTCCAACAAAACCATGAGCCAAAGAGTCATCATAATAACCCTGTAATAGCCGTTGGTCAATCTCTTCGCAAGTGTAGTATTTACTAACGTACATATGTGTTATATATTTTAAGGTGTTACTTTATTCTTTCCCAATAACAGTTCTGAGTTATTACCACGGAAGTATTCTTTTTCTTTACCAGCAAAAGCATTTGGGATATCATCTGGATTATCTGGGTCAACATCTCCTCCATCCTCTATATCCCCAACTACTACGGCATAATCAGGTAATTTCCTAACTCTGAACTTAATAACTTGGCCAAAGCCTATATGAGGTATATCTTTATCCCATACCTCTCCAAAGTAATCTTGGTAATTTGATACGAACTTCATACCAGTCATAGATTGCATGGTAGTAGCCGAATTACCAGTACCAGGCATTTCTATGTGAACTCCAGAAGGTCCATTCAAGATTATAAGATTACTGTCCCACCAATCGCCTTCTACATTGTTAAGCTTGGTGAAACGTAACATTAACATTTTCATATCTTTATGGATTTTGTTCTACGAATTTGATTTTAGTATCTCTGTCCCTTTTGAGGATTACCAAGAATACCAAAGCTTCATCTTTAGCCTGAGATACTTGAGTATCTCCAGAAGGCTTATATACTATCCCATTGATAACAAATCTATCCTCGGACCAGTTAAAGTTCCAATAACCTTCCTGATTGAGATATCCGATTTGTTCTATGTAATTCTTTGAAATAAGTATAGAAAGGTTCTCATCATCTAATTCTCCAGAAACTGTGGCTTTATTTATTGGCCAGTTCCTAAAAGCATTGTAGTAGCATAAAGCTTCTATGGGAATATTATAATATCTTGGGCTATCATCCTCAGCATGATTTAGATATTGATTAACGTGTTTAGCCCAAGTAATTGTTTGTCTTCCAGCATCCCAGTCTAAGAAATCAGTGATAATCTTTTTATACCTATTCCAAGAATGGTTCTTAACCATTCTCCAAGGTTCTTTTGTCATGATTTCTTATCTATTATGGTTAACGAAGGTTTACTTGCTTTATTGAGAGGAGCTGTTGGATTGGGTCCCCCCAAAGGAATGGGTTTTCTATGATTTACTACTCTTGGTACTACTAACCGTTCGATTTGATCACAGAATGGTAAGTATATCTCCAACCTAGATGCCAGCATACATAGATTCTTTCTTAGTTCATCCATATACCCTCCAGGTTGAATCATCTTTGAATAAGTACTCCATAAGCTAGATATACTTTCGGATATCTTATCATAATACTGTACTTCAGTAGGACCCGTAGTAATTTGTTTTATCCTATCTCCTCTAGCATGTTCTCCAGATGAATCACCATCTTGGTCTGGTCCATGAGATTCAGTGGAGATAATTTCTCTAAAACTATTTCCTGCAACCAACAGTATATTTTGTATTTGTATATTGAGATAATCCCATACTGCCAATTCCATAATTAATTGGTTTTCTAGTCCCTCATACCATAATTCATCATTATATTTATCTGGTGGTATAACATGGTTTACTAGTGGGAAGATATATAATTGCCATTTAATTATGTATGCAGTTTTATCTTCTATGGTCATACTCTCATGCAATTCTTTGGGAATATACCTATCTATTAAATTGTAGATGGTATCCTGAAGAGTAGTATGCCCATAATTACATACAACTACAGTTCGAGTACAAGTCAAATCTAATCCATCAGAATTAGTGACATGTAAGGTTACATCATAAAATCCAGACTTCTCATAAGAGTAAGATTGATGTCTTCCACCATTGAAAACCTCTCCCTTATCATCGCCAAAGTCCCAGTCAAAAATGGATTTGGCCGGGACTTTGGTTAATACTCTAAATGAAACTTCCAGACCTGATGTTACATATGTGAAGTCTAGATTCTTTTTCATTTATATTCGGATTTGTTTATTCTTTGTTTTCTTCGAAATCTTCAAGTAAAACTTCAAGGATATCTTTTACGGTATCTTTCGGATCAGCTTCGATTTCATGTTTCTTAGCAATCAGCTTAGCTTCTTCAAGTGAATAAGCTTTGGAAATCTTACTGATTTCCATACCCTTTGCAAACTGAGCAGCTAGCTTCTTGTCAAGCTTTTCGATATCCTCAGCAGTATACTTGGCAGTTTTGTTCTTATCCGGAACTAAAACCAAGTGGCCAGAAACTAAAGCTTTCTGAATACGTTTTGTTCTGTACTGACGGGCAGTAAGTTCTCTCTCTTCGCCTTTTGCAATTGAAATACCTGTTACCTGGTCGTTAAAACTGTAGGCATTAGTTCCAACTGTTACAATATAAGTAGTAGCCATAATCTTTTATTTTAGGTTATAATATAAAACCCCGAACAGAATGGATTGAAACTGTTCGGGGAGAAATTAGACAAAAATACAATGAAGAAATCCCGGATATTATTCTAAGTTAACCAATAGGTATGGGTCAATGTTCATGAAGCTCGGGAATCCAGCTTCAGAGAATTTCTTGTTAGCTGCCAACAGAAGAACAGCATCCTGGTACATCTTAGAGAAACCTGTAGTCAGAGAAGCATATACAGCTTCAGTCTGATTAGATACGATTCTTTCTGATTCAAGCATCAACTGTTTAGCAGTAAGCTTAATCAAGGCAGCACTGGTATCTACCATCAACAACTGCTGATCGGGAGTTCCCGGGTGAATATAGAAGTCAGCCTTGTTGGGAACCGGAGACTTGATATTCAGTGTAGCTTCTGTAGTTCCTGAGTGACGTTCTTTAAATTCAGGCAAGTTCAACATCTCGATAGCCTGGTCTTCACCACCAATCATAGTAGTAAAGTTACGGCCCATACGAGCAGCACGAACCCAGATATGCAACAAGTCTTTATAAGTAATACCGTTGGTTGTTTCATATACACCAATAACCGGAGCAGATTCAGAACCATCAGCTTTGTTACCGTTCATCAAAACATCCATTGCCAAAGTATCCATAGCATAACCCAACTGAATACCAAAGTCACGGAGATAGATTCCCAATACATCGATTGAAACGTAGTTTTTAACTTCGTCAGTAAGTTTAAATCCTTTACCGATTTTGAACAGAGAAACTGATTTCTGTCCGAAGCTTACATCTCCCAAAGGAATTGTTTCTGCTTCATTTACCTTAGCGGGAGCAGCATCCGACATATTTACCATCGGCATAGTTACCTGCAAACCATTAATTGATTGGTCTGAAGCAATGATGTTCGGGTAGAAAGGTGCCTGACGCATACCAGTTGTAATAGCAGCACGGATGATTTCCGGTACAATCCAACGGATATTCTGTTGCGGCATAGTGAAGATGTTCTGCATTGTATCAATCTTCGGATTAATGCCCAACTTTTCAAAGAAGGCATCCTGTGATACACCATATTTACCCTGTACCAGTTCTTCCAGAGTAACTTCAATAGGCAATGTGTTGTTGGAACCCTGACGGTATGCTTCCAAACTTCTTACCATTTCCGGAAGTTCCTTTCTAAGGTCTTCCATTTTCAATTGTGCAAATTCTGTATTCATTGTTCTTTTAATGTTCAGTTAATGATTAGCGTACCAATACTTGAATAATATCATTAGCTTCATCAGCCGGTACGATGCTAATGAATTTTGTTTCATCGGCTGAAGTTTCAGCAGTGATGAAACGGTCAATCAACAGGGTATCTGTGGGTTTTACATAACCACATTCCATAGCCTCTTTAGCTACCCAGTTTACAACCATGAAAGCTTCTACAGCTACAGTTACTTCTACGGGGAAATCTCTTTGAGCCTGATAAGCAGGGTTAATGTTGTCAGTTACAGCTATACCCAGATAAACCTGGCTGCCATCTCCACCCGGGATATAAGGTTCGATATTACCATCGGTATCCAAAGCTACCGGCATACCCTGATGAATAACTTTGTTTTCTTTTACATAGAAAGCCTGATGCAACTTGTTAGATTCGCTCTTATAGATCACCGCTCTGGGAGTTTTTTCACCAAACAGAGTCATCGGTTGATCCTGATTTACCAGCTTAGTAGTAGGATGTGTATTCATATTCTTCTTATTTTTAGAGATTATTTTAATTTGTTTGAATAGATACCTTTCAGAATCTCTTCAGTACTCTTTTCGGAATTCTGAGTAGTAGCTTTGTTATCGGATTTATCCTCTGCCTCAGTTGCAGAAGAAGCACGGCTTACATCGTGAGAACCGCATTTAGCACAGGTCATTGGGAATTTTTCTTCCAATCGAGCTTGGTAATCTTTAGTAAGAGAGATCAAAGTTACCATGCCGGTAGTTTCGGCATTCAACATTGTAACGATAGTTTCATCAGCTTTGTCACCCATAAGTTTTTTATAGGTTGCAACGGCATTTCCACGGAGAGATGCAATGTGGTTTTTACCTACCTGAGCCATTTCCTTCAGATTTGCAACTTCTGCATTCAGATTAGTAACCTGTTCTGTAAGAGAAGTTTTTTCTGTAGTTAAGTTATCCACAGTAGTCTGAAGAGTGTTACGAGAATTAACCAATTCCTGAATGGCTGCAAATGCAGTTTCCTCGTTCATCTCTGTACCTTCGGCAAGAGTAAGGCAATCTTTACCAAAGATTCTTTCTAAAAATTTTTGTAGTTCATTCATATCTTTATTATTAGGATTTTGATTTCCTTGGTTATCATCATAAGATTGGGAAGTATCGTTATTTTCACTGAACAAAGCTAGATCAGTTTTCATATCATAGAAGAAATACTGTTTAGACTTATCATCCCTATATTCTTCGTATGAAGCCCAAGTTCTCTTGGCAAAATTGGGATTAATGATTTTACCATCATCCCCAATCTTCTGAGCAAAAGCATCAGCTCCATGAGATACCAAAGAAGTTTCTAAGTATCTTACTACTTCAGTAACGATTCTTCGTACCATAACTCCCTTAGAATCATAGGTACCCAATTTCCGGTAGAATTCATCATCTTCCATATTTGGGTGAGATTTATCCCACTTAAACTGTACTGTTACTGAATTAGAATGGATAGAGGGGGGATCCATAAGAATGCCTCTAGCAATTCTCGGATTTGCTTTACCATCAATCTTTAATATACCATTAATACCTGCAGGAATAACAAAAGAACCATCCTTGTATTCATCTTGCCAGATAACTTGTGATACAGCTCCAATAGCATTACCAATATTAGTCTCATGGTCACAGTTTACTGTTTGTCCTAAGAGCATTCTCATAGAAGCTTTTAATACCCCATTTTGACCAAAATCGGTAGGGTTCCAGTTCTTAGACACAATAGTTGCAGATAATAATCTGAACATTGGTTCTATAAACTCCTCATCTTTAGGAGTAAGTTCTTCTGGCTTCAAGTCAGGATAATAGGTATTATAATCTATTTCTCCTCCCCAAAAACCAAATTGATTGACTGACTCCTTAGAAGTTTGAGCCCATTTATAAAAATTCTCCGAGAAGGTTTGTGGTTCTATGGATGTTGGGATATACCCAGCCATTATAGTATGACCACTACCTATCACTAGAGAATCTAAATGTTCTCTGTTCTTTTTAGTAATCGATTTACTCATCTTGATTTAGTATTTTGATCTCCTCGTGAAGGAGCCGGGTTATTTTTATCTCTTGATCTACGAGCGGATTGATTCTTATCGTCCTGTCTCTGTTTCTTCTTAGTACCCTCTTGTGGGTCTGAATTACCTCCCTTAGCAAATTGGTCTTCCAATGAAACTCTTGGTTCTTCTTCTGAAGGAGAATCATAACCCATTTCCCAAGCATATTGATATTGAGAAATGATACCTGCCTTGTAAAGTAAGTCAAGGTTCTGAATCTTATACTGTCTACCCTGTTGGATTTTAACCTCATCAGAGATAGTGGATGATCCCCAAGTAATGGACATTCCCTTACAATCAAAGCCAGCCAGACGTAGTTCTAGTTCATAAATAAACTTAAGAACATAAGAAACTATCATTTGGATATTCTTTAACTGACTTATAAGCTTAGAAAGCATAATACCAGTTGCTCCTTCTCCAATGGAAGCTTGTACTCCAATTAGGTTGCCATTTACTCCCAAACCATTAGCAACTGATTGCTGGTTCATATTCCAGGGTTTATCAATATTGCTCATCTCTTTTGAAGTAGAGTTAAGTTTAAACTGGTGGTCATCAATGTAACCAGTTACTACTCCATCCTTCATACCTTCCCTTACATTCTGTTTCAAACGTATTAGCTCCCTATTTAATCTTCTAGTGTAAGCTTCTACATTTTCATTAGGTTTCTGTTGTGGTTTTTCCATCAAAGCCTCTAGAAAACCAACCATACCACAGATTTCCATGATATGTTTAAAGTTAGTTTTCATATCATGCTGACCCTTTAATGAATCCAAAGATGCCATAAAAGGAGGTATTCCGTAAGGTTCATCAGTATCATTATACATACCAACATAACAGTAGGTCTCTGTATTAAGTTTGATATAATCTTGCTTATTCGAGCCATTCCAAAGAGTGTTCCTCTGATATGGACTGTATACACCATTATTCTCTCTTTTGAATACTATCCTATCTGGTTTGAGGAATAATATAGTAGCTAGACCCTCAAGCTTTTCATTTGGTACAGCTTCTACTGAGATAGCTCCACTAATCATCAATTGAACTATCATCTTGTTTACCAAGCCATCCATACCAGCAGTATAGTTAGACCATTTAGAGGATACCTTAGAGAGATGATCTCTCATCTTATCAGCCTCTTTATCGGTATTATTAGGGAAGGTTATGTTGTGACCAGTATTAGCAAGCTTAAACATATCCTGTAAAGCTATATTAACATCTGGATTCACTTTATATAAATCCCTTAAAAGCTGAATCACTTCAACACGAAAAGAAGGCGTAACCATCTGAGTTAAGCCTTTCAATGTATGAATGAAGTTACCTGGGTCATCATCCGGTTCCGATACTCTACCGGGTGAAATAGGTACCTCCTCTTTTTTACTTGGAGGATTAGCCTTGTTTTCTTGTATTGGAGATCGATTCCTTCTATCGAATCCAAAAAACTTAAGAATTTTCATTTCGGTTGTATTATTACATTAGTTTTTCCTTTTCGTATGTGATTACAAATAGCTTTACCAAATATATCATCATCAGAATAAACATCTCCTTCCAAATCCACATCTACAGCAGAAGTATTATTTCGGTGTTTACCCATGGCTACGGGTCTACCCAAACCATCATATATAAAGGTAGGAGCTTCTTGAACAAAGAAAGGATCTTTCACAATGATATTCTCTTCTCGAATATCTTGTTCTAGACCCTCTATGATTACTGAACGATTCTTTTGGGTAGTTAACCAACCTGGAGATTTATCAACCTCGGGTCTGGACTTACCTTTCTTTTTCAGAAGCTTTTGATAGTAGTATAGATTAGGGTAACCTTCTGACTGAAGAGCAGAAGTTACTGCTAACCCAACGTCGTTAGATTCTGGAGCTACAACAGCAAAATTAAATAATTGCCCAGTATCTCCCAGTAACCTAGCATATTTATCTACTGCCATTCTTCCCTTATACACAACTTGTTCTTCTCCCAGCTTGTCCATACAAGTGAAAGAAGAATAGTCTGAGCCTCTACCTGTTGCAACGTCTGCACCGATAAAGTACTGTTTATTTGGATCTGGTTCGTTGAATTGTCTATACTGACGATTGAAACGATATTTTAAAACTGGATAATCACTTAAGCAATCTTCGATAGCCTTGATATCTGCCATATCAAATACTGTATTACCTGAAGAAAGAAAGTCTCCATCGATTTCTTGTGCAGTTCTTTTTGGACCCAATGCAGAAGCCATCTGGTCATACCAAGATTGATCCCGTTCTGGGTGCATCTGCCAATATAATCGAATAGCATTGAAAGGATTACCTCCAGCTATAGCATCTACCCATGTTGAATGGTAAAAATTACCCATACCGTATGGAGTAGAATTGATGATGGCTGAACCTCCGGTGGAAAGCGTAGGGAAGGCAGCTGCCCAAATAGCTGAAGCCCACCGAACGATTGCAGCCTCATCAATTACCAGAAGAGAAAGGGATTCCGAACGACCGGCTTCGGATGATGTCGGGATGGATTCTATGAATGAACCATTATCAAATTCAATCATAGAGGCAGAACCAAATTCCCCAGTTCTTCCGTTAATGATCGGAGTTTGCATATACCATGGAAGATTCTTATACATGAACTTAATCTTCTTAAGTACCTTCTTAGCTGTTGTATCCTTAATGGAGATAATGTTTATCTTCTTATTAGGATGATATGATGCCAGCCATAAGCAGTACATAGATATAAGTTCTGTAATACCCGCTTGCCTGAACTTTAACAAGATATTGAATCTCTGGAGTATAAATTGGTATAGTACGGCTTTTTGATATGGATATAATTCAAATCGAACCTTTCCTCTCACTGGATGTATCACATAACAAAAAAGACTGAAAAAGAAAACATCAGTTGTAACCCTAGATAGATTAGATAATTCTTCTCTTGTAAGGTTAGTGGGTGTTTCCTGTATCTTCTTTGCCATAAAATCTAAAATTTATAAGTTACTACCAGTTCTAAATCAGTTTTGATACCTGAGAAATATCTTGGGTAATAAAAACTGTTTATTCCCAGTTTGTAATTAAATCTCTTAGTCTCGATTGAAATTCCTGTTCCTAAATCCCATAGATTGTTAAAGGGTCGGTACTTACCATAAACATAAGGAACTAATCTTATTCTAGATTTGATTTCTTGTGTGGTAAGTTTTCCGTTATACCAAGAATACTTGTAATTATTAGTGTCGATATTGAATAATCTACTAGAATAAATTCCTGAATTTTGATTAAGGAAACTCAATGTAAGTTGATTCTTATCGATTACTAATTGAACAAGAGAATCCTTCTCTGAGATTATAGAATCAGGATTATTAGCGGTATGAATAGGTTTATCCCAATTCTGATAATTGTAGAGAAGGATTCTACTTGGGTTAAGTAGATTATCGTAGGAAATTGGCAGGAAATCTTTCCTCAAATAAATTGTATCAGTATGTTGAATGATCTCTTTATCAGGTAACATACTGAGTTGTTGATTCAGTTTGTAATTCCTGAAGCAAAGGTAAATAGTAAATCCTAGTAAAAAGACTACCATGGCAATCTTAAGCTTCTTCATCTTTTGATCTGAGATAGGTATCTTTTGTTTTGTATCTATCAATTATCACTCCCAAAATTACTTTGAAATTATTACTGAAGTCAGTAGTCGGAATTCTAAATCGAATATCGATTCCTTTTGAATCTTGAGTAATACTCATTCTGATTTTTCCCTTGTGGCTCTTTACAACTCGATTATAAATCGTTGCTAAGAGATTAAACATACTCTTCAGATTTTTCGGTAATATCTCCGTTCTGTATAAAATTTCTTTGTTCATTGTTACTTGAGTTTTTCGGTTTCAATTCATAATAGTCAACTCACTCTATATCAGGTGCTTGGCATTCATTTGCCAAGTCTGGCATAAGCCAACTAATTCAAATTCAATCAGTTACGAAACTGGCTTTGTTTTTCCCTTAACAATCCCTTTTCCTGATTGATTCTTATATCAGTATTCTTTATTCCAATATTCATTATTCCAATACCCTTTAAAAGCCTATTAGATTTATATAGGGGGGATTCACTTGAAATTAAGGCATTCCTTAAACCATAATCCTATTTCATATACTGACCCTTTGCTCAAGGTATACCTAGCTTTATTTAACCAGTAATGATAAGTCTTAGGATCCCAAGTTGCAAATCCCCGAATAAACACTCGGTAATTTTCGGGGAATCCCATAATTGCCTTGAAATCATAAATACCCAAAGGATACCCATCAGGTCTAAATTGCCTATCTGAGGGTCTGAGTGTTAAAGGTGGTTTATCATCTTCCAATCGATATACTCCCGGGAGAGTACTCATTTTAGTAGTTTTAATGGGCCATTTCTTTTCATCTTTGAAATCATGAGTCCAAAGTTGTCTTACTTGTCTGACTGTAAGATTTTTCTTTTCAGGTAATTTCCGATAATCATACATGGCTAAAACTTTATCAGAGAATGGAATTAAAGCTTCCTGTGGGGCTTGTACTAGTAAATTTCTAGTAAGTTTTGGAGTATTTACTTGGAATACTTCATTAAAAGAATCCAAATACTCTTTTCCCTTGTCTAAATGAACTCCAATGATTACTAATCTTTTTCTTGATACTTGGGAGTTTCCGAAGTCAAAAACGCTTCTTTCGTGAAAAATAAATTTATAGTTCTTAAAGAAGTCCGTTAACATTTTTTTAGAAATGAGAGATAGCAATCTTGGTAGGTTTTCTATAAGAAAGAGAGCGGGTTCGTAATATTGAATTGCTTGGAATACTAGTTGTATACTTTTATTACTTTTAGGGTCTCCAAGAGCCTTAGATTTAGATAATCTCATTACTGAGCAACTACCACAATCAGGGCTAGATAATATGATATCTGGATGCCAATCTTCGGGTAATTCGTACCCTTTTAAGAAAGGTATACCTTTGAAATTAGCTTTCCACTGCTCTTCTCTACTAGTATGGAATACTCCTCTAGGTTCAATATTTCCAATGAGTTTATCTTTAAAAGGGAATAGGAGGGCTCCTTGCCCTCCACATACTCCCAGTACTTTTAAGTCTTTCATTTCTTGTAACTTCTCAATTTTATGTATTTGAACCAAGCATAATGCTTCCTAGTTGAAATATAATCCAGGTTCGAATCATTATTATGAGCTTCTTCCTCAAAACTTACATCATGATACCTTTCATTCTGCTTGTTCCATTTAGCAAAACAAAGTATGATTAAGTACTCGATTCCATACCAAAGGTAGAAAAATATCCATAACATCTCAGCCATTTGCTTTGAATGTATATGTTCATGGTTATAATCTACCTCAGTAAACTTAGCCCCCTTTCTTACAAACACTAAACCAAAAAGGTTGATGGCTTTGTATCCCTTGAAAGGTATAATGTTGTTGTATATTACTTTCATAATTTATCTTTGAAGTTTTCGTAGGTATTTCTTAGTTTTTGGTCGTAGTTATTGTCTTTGTAACCAGGACCATTATATCCTTTAGCGAAGGCATCCCAGTCTTTTGCCTTCAAATGTTTCACTAAACCGGAGTTATAGAGGAAATGGTACATCATTTCTAGCTGAATCTCATGAGATTCAGACATCTTTTGGATCATTTCATCCACTGATTGACATCCACAAAGCTGATAATTGAAGCCCATAATCTGTCCCAATCCCCAAGAAGTAGCTAAATTAGCACAGTTTTCATCAATTTTACGAGCTGCTTCGAGTCTTTTCCACTCTCCTTCACCTCCTAAGTAGAATTCTTTGGTCCATTTTTGATAAACTAAGGATGGATTTCTCTTGGCTAGATCGTATAAATAGGTTCTTTTACCTTCCCCATCGAGTTTTATCTTCAAATATTTCCACATTACATGACCCTCGAAGAGAATTTGAGGTCTACCAGAGGGTAAAAATCCGTCTCGATTACCACATTCTACTACAGTTACTGTCTTTAACAGAGCTGGTTCAAGGTTTAACTTGTTTGCAACCTTGGCAATTAATTCGTTAGTAAGTTTATCCATAATATAAATTCTTAGAGTTTACATTAAAGATGGTAAAGTATTGCTTGTAGCCTTTCTTAGGTGGGTATATCGAGTTCTATTTATCAATGAATAAATAATTTAATTATGGATATAAATGAATAAATAATTTAATTATGGATATAGGAAAGAAACAACAGATTATGGTTGATTGGTTTAGGAAAACCTTAGATGAATCGAAGAAACCCTGGAATACCCAGGTATATTTGATAACTGATAAGTATCATGTTTACATTGCCAACAAGGATATCAGATTAATAGGAAGTAATTTCGGTAAGGCAATTGATAGACCTTTGAAATATTTCTTATTTACTGACGGTAAGGTACAGTATTACAACAGTATAGAATTTCTTGGCTATTTGCCTTTCGAATTAAGGGCCGAATACCCAGTCAATTGCAAACCTCTAAATCCTTGGGAATACGACTACTACCGTCAGCATGGGATAACCTCAGAAGATTTGCAGAATTTATTCAATAATGATTGATATTTAAAAATAAAATAGTATATTTGTATAACGAAATAAATACATTATTTATATGAAAAAAGAAGTAATAAAACTCAAAGAGGGTAACTCGGTAATTTACCAAGACAAAACCCTAATGGAAAAGGCAAACGTAGTATCTATCGATAAAAAGAATGGTACTGCAATATTATCTAATAAGGTAATGATTACTAGAACAACAAATCTAAATGGTCAATTTACTCGATTAGATGGGAAAGGTAATGCAATAATCCTACCTTGTACTACAGAGAATGAACAGAAGTACAATTCCTTTGTTGCATATCACCAATCCAAGAAATCCTTAGAGGCAATCAAAAAATGGTTGGATGATAACGGGAAACACAAGGATGATGAAACCCTTGAGAAAGTGATAACCTTAGATAAGAAACTTAAAAAATTAATTGAAAAGCTCAATGAATAGTACTTGGATAATATTAGGCATAATCTATGGGATATGCCTAATCCCCTCTATATTTCTAACTAAGATGTTATGTGAAGAAATCAGGATGATAAGACCTCACCTATTATTCCTTACAATCTGGTTAGTATTACCTTTATTTTTTATTTACCTAATATTCTTTAAAAAGAAAAACAATGGCTAGAATTAAAGATTATGACGAAGATTTATCTGCTCCCAAACTTCTAAGGGAAAGGGCAAGAGATAACAAGGGTAGGTTCATTAAAAAGGACCTACCACCCTACCTAGGAGCTGAGCAAGTATTAAAACCTAAGAACTACTATCACTTCGATGGTCATGGTAATTATAAGGGTAGCTCAATGGATTTTAATGCTCTAGTATGCCTTGGCTTTACTTGGTTTAAATTACTGGGAGTAGCATTAATGATATTGCTATGGCCCATAGTATTTATATATGCCCTCAATGATGGGATAGAAGGATACCCATTTAAGAAGTATGCAATCCCTTATATCTTTATCCTAGTGACTTGGTTTATAATATTCTTATATGGATTAGTATCATGAGTAATATCGATGAAAAGGCAAAGAATAACTCCACCATAGAGGTGAGGATATTCGAAAACTATGAGAAAGTGAAGTATGAGATAATCAAGGTAATTGATTTCCTAAGACATGCAGAAACTAACCTAGGAATGTGTAGGATATTCGATAATCAGAACCATGAATTCTGGCATAGTGTAATTAAACCCTGGTTCCAACCTGAAAGGTTTGGTATTACCCATCTCTGGTTTCCTTCCAGATTTAGTGATATATTTAGTTATATTGGTTATATTGGTTATGGAGAGTATCATACTATAAGAGGTAATCAATGGTTGAAGACTCCAATAGATAAGATTGATAGAGAGAATCGGATATTTGGGTATTGGTTTCCTCCCTATAAGAAATATATCCCACATAGGATTAAGGTTTTGAAATTGGCTTTAAAGGATTTGGAAAGGATTAAGGAAGAGTATGGTAAGGGTTGATATATTAAGGGATGATCATAAGAGAATCTTAAGATGTTCTGAAGGTAATAGGGTTTGGTACCGGTTATGGATTAATCCTGAGGATATGATGAGAATAGAACCATTATTGGAGATAGGATTTGGATGGAAGAACTTGAGATGTATTATACTTTCTTCTATGAGATAAATAATGGTAGGAGGGTCTTAGGGAAGGATAGGGTTAAGAAGATATTGGATATTCTTTTGTAAGATGAATGCCAGGGATGTTTTTATTCTCTGGCTTCTTTGTGTGTTGTGTCTTGGTATGCCCTTAACGTGTGTGTATGAAAAAATTTTAGTGTGTGTTCAAGGCTTTTCTAGGCAATGCCCTTAATATGAAGGCCTAAAAATACCAGGTAGTAAATTCATTGGTTTGTGTTCAAGGTACCCCTTAATATGAAGGCATAAAAATACCAGGTAGTAAATGCGGGGTACGGTAGCCCTTATTTAGAATAAGTCAAAAAAAAGTAAGGGACAAACATTTTTATTTGTCCCTTTCAATTTTAAATTTATTTGTCCCTTTCAATTTTAAATTAATTCAATCAAAGTAACACATGTATCTTTGTTTTGCAAAACAAATAATTCGCTACTATCATCTTTTCTTGAATAGACATTATAATAATCTGATTCAATTATTTTTTTGTGTCCTTCTTGCAAAAGCATTTCATCTAATGTTTCAAACGTTTCATCTAAATAATTTTCTGTTTCTATGTCGTCTTGCAAATATTCGCTTTGCATGTCTAAAACAAAAATATTAATCTTTCCGTCACTCTTAGAAATCGAATGATTTAAAAATTCCTTTAATAGTTCTTTGTTCATATCTAAAAAATTTTAATAATTGATTATAATTCAGTTGCTTGTAATAAAAATCCTATTTGATTATTTGAATCAATATTTAAATTGAAAATTTAATAGTTTTCATAATGATTTATAATTTTTAAGTAGGGAACTAAATCCCTACTTTAGTTAAACATTGATTTATTTTTTCACGATTTGTAAAGCCTTTTTCAAAATTTCTTTGTTTGTTTCTTTCATATTTTCAGAACAAACCGAAGAAAGAGAAAAATCGTTTACTTTGTAAACTTGTTTGTAAAAGTCTAAAAACGCTTTTTTTAGTTTTTCTAAGCGAGTTTTGTCCTTTTCTTGTGTCAAACTTTCAGATAAAGAAAGAATTGTATTACGAAATTTCTTTCGAGCAACTTTTTTCTCTTTATCTGAAAGTTCTGAAAAAATTTCTTCTTTGTAAATATCTGATTTTTTAATCCCAAAAGAAGTTTTTAAAAGTCCCTCAGTAGATTTATTCAAATTAGCTAATATATCCTTATAAAGAATATTGTTTGCTTTTGCTTGTGCTTTAGCTTTTTTAGCACTCACTTTTTCTTTTGTAGAATTTTCAACAACTACATTTACATTCTCAACTGAATTTAATTTATTTTCTTCCATAATAAAAATGCTTGAATTTTTGAATTTATTTTATTATAACCTTTTCGATAAAAATTCAAGTCTTATTAGAAACTCGAAAAGGTCTTTGTTTTATTTCTTCTATGCAAATATAAGAACTATTTTTTAATTTACAAAATTTTCAAAGATTTTTTTTTGAAAAATTTCTTATTAAATTTTAGAACTCTTATCGTTTCCGACATTGCAAAGATAAGAACTTTATTTTAATCTACAAAAAAATTCGAGAAAAATTTTTGTTAAAAATGAATTTTATTATTTTAATATTTATTTTCAGAAAATATTTACATATCTCAAAAATTTTATTATTTGCGTGTACATTATTTATTATCAAATTTCTACCTATTAATTTCCGGGGCGGCCTAAATTGCCCGCACGTTGTCCGCTATATAATACCTGTATGATAACAAATTAAGGCCATCTATGGTTCCATTACTATATCCTCTTGGTAATCCTCGTACTAAATCCCCAGGGCCAGAAGATTCTAGGGGATTTTCGGAGGGCCTTTTAAGTGGCTATAGAATATCTGTATATTATAGGCTTATACCTGAAGGCCATATATGGTCGATAGTTAGCGTACTTAGGTAAGCCTTATAAGATCTATAGATAAGCCTAGTGGGTTCTTATATAGGGCTAGTAAGTATATGTGTAGTAAAGCTCTAGTACCTCTTAGGTAATTATATGAAGTCTATAGATGGCCCCTTAGGTATGTACATAAAAAAGCTCAGGTACCTTAGTTAGGCCTGGGCAATATTACTAGGTTAGTTTTAATCGAAGTATACTGTGAAGTATATACCAGCTGTAGTAAAGGAATAGTAAAGGTTATCTGAAGAATCTGGTTGCTCGGTAGAAAATTCGATTAGGCAATCGTCGGTATTAATGTAAAGGCTGATAAAGTGATTGCCAGCATTTATTAGCTCTAGTAAGTTTTCGTCGAATTGGTCATTTGAATTGTAGATATATTCGTACCAAGGATACTCTGGTAAGTAACTAATAAGATTAGTGATGATCTTATTAGTTATCTGATTTACTGGGACTGAAGGATAATCGGGATAAGTCTCGGGTTCAGATACTAGGGGTTTGGTACTGAGGTTAAATTTAATGTTTTGGATAGTTATTGTTTTCATAAGTCTATAATAATACTTTATTTCTCTGATGCAAATTTAATACTTTATTTTTAAATATGCAATATCCCTGATTACCTTTCGAAGGCCCCTAATGTCCTAGAATTATCTAAAATAACCATAATATAAATACTTATGCAATTAACAACAATATTACTAGGATGATAATTAAAATGGGCCCCTTGATTGCCTATAGGATTATTAAATCCGAGGCCATTTATGGCATAAATTGTGTACCTAGTTTTATAAAATCCTAGCCTAAAATGGCCCCTCTAGGTACACAATTTTAATATAAATCCTAGCCTCTTGGCAATTAAAATCCGAGTCTAGGTACACAAAATCACAACCTAAATCCTAGATTACACAAACTAGCCAAACAGAACACTTTTCAATTACACGTGTGAAGCTAAAATACATACGTATCTAAATCCCACCCATATTAGTATATTATATATAGTAGTTACTAAAATAGCTACGTGTCAAAAAGGCTCATATACGTATCTCAAAAACTATTGCCAGAGTGTACTTTTTGCTTTTCTGTGATTTGAGGGGCCATGTATGGTGATTTTATTGCCTAAAATGGCCTTTGGGGCCTCAAGGATTTAGTACTTTAAATTTTGAGAGCTATAGTGTTTGATATAGTAGGGGGCAGTCAAATGGGGTATGTTCCTGACTTTTTCGAAAAACCCCCGTTGATACACAGAAAAGAAGGGAAATCAAGATCCTAAGATATATATATTAGTATTAGTTATATGTATTATATATTGATTGTGATATATGTATATTCAGATCTTAGTTAGTGATATATGTATATTCAGATTGTGTACCTTGTTATATATTATTTGTATATTTCTTTGTTGGGAGTGGGTTAGGTGGGTTGTGTACCTAGTATCTGTATACTTGGTTTTTATTTTGTTTGGGAAGTAATTGATTATATACTGTGTACACAGAAATACCTAGAGTTTTCTAGGCTCTAGGTATTCTTTTTATTTATCTTTTGTGGTGTTGGGAGAGGGATACTAGATCTTCTGGGTTCTGAAGTATATTCTGTAGGTATGGGTTTATCTCTTGGATGTTATACTGGGCTTGGAACCTAGAGATGGTACCCTTTAGTTCATCTACTAGAGTATCATAGAGGTTATTGTATATTATCTCTTTGATTTTGGTTTGGACTTCTTTGTTTTGTTCTAAGGGTATTTGTCGGGTGGTTGAGACTTGGATTTCTATTGGTTTCTCTAGGTCTGGTACCGTTGGTATGTTACCCATATAGTCTAGTCCAGAGATGAATTCTAATATTTCTTTATTGGACATAGATAATATATAGTTGGGCTCTTTGTATACTTTGCAGGTTAGTATTTGATTACCATTCTGACTGATTGTGATTCTTGATGAAGGATTTATTGTTTTCATTGTTTTTAGTTATTTTTAATTGTTCGAAGTAGGTTTGATATCTCAAGTTGATGAAGGATTTCTGTTTCCTTGTGATTGGATTCCCATCTCTTGATGGCATTGTAATAACAGGTATATTGGGTTATCATCTCTTCCGCTTGGTCTTTGTCTTGAATAAAGGATTTTAGGTGTTTTTTGAGATCAATTACGATTATATCTTGGTGTTCTGGAGTTAATTGAAGGATTCCGAATAGGATAGCCTCTACCTGAGAAGGAGAATAATCATAGTATTGGTCATCAGCACCTTTGGTTAAATCCATGAGAATAAGATTTTCTCTCAAGTTTTTGAATAAGTCATTCTCTGAAGCATAAGTAATAATATTACCAAGGAACTTGTCAAAGGGTTCGTCTTCTATCTCGATTTCGTAAATCTCAGTGTAGTCGATAGTGTCATTAATAATGAATCCACCAGCATAGTCATAAGTATAAATGGTATAGGGATTAAGAAGTAATTTCTTAAGGTCTTGGATATTTTCTAATGTTTTCATAAGTTCTTTGTTTTAAATGGTTATTTTTTCTCTTGGCATTGTTAGGACTTCATAGATAGCATCACCTATGTTGATATCGAAAAAGGAAGTATGGGAAATGATTTTCTCTAGGTCTTCCTCTTTTGGTTCCCATCCATAGTATCGGGCAATGATATAGGATTTGAGTATATCTCTGATATCTAAGTCATAAGTACCTATGTGATAGGTACTCCTGATGTAGGCAATTGTTTTCATGGCATTAGAATTCTAAGTTAAATAATTGAATGGTAAGCATACTTGGGAATTTCCCTCCTTCATAATGAATATTAGAAGTATTGGGATAGTTGTAGAAATCATCCTTTAGTGATATCTTGAGAATATCCAATAGCAATGGATATAACTTGTACTGGTTAGCATCTAGCCATTCGTTATATTCCTGGATATCCGATTCTGAAGTAAAAGTAACAGAGAGTTGGATAAAGGGTTTATCCAAAGAATCTGGGTTATGGATATTTGTCTTAAGCCAAACCTTGGAAAGCATGTGGGATTCCTTTTGCATTAGGTTGACTGAACCAGTATTTTGCCATTGTTCGTATTGGTAAATTGTGATACCGGTTTTAAGGGCTGTTGTAATGTTGTTCAAGTTCATAACTGACTAAATTTTAAATGAATAATATATTTCTTTTCTCTATGCAAATATAAATGAATAATATATTTCTTTTCTCTATGCAAATATAAATGAATAATATATTTC
>ERZ779930.34-NODE-34-length-35818-cov-2.92887_pt1 | contig 35818 bp, 36 predicted proteins | sample MGYA00511092_ERZ779930 | MGnify/ENA primary metagenome ERZ779930 (study PRJEB29588, sample SAMEA2162880) | human gut metagenome | biome: human gut; feature: human-associated habitat; material: faeces | place: Denmark | collected 2008/2010 ...
CCGTTTTAAGAGCCCACATCCACACAAAAGTAACCGAAGTATGTTATATCTTGCTAATTATCGGAACAATGAAAGGCAAAATCATGTAATTTTGCACCCGCAAATAAAATAAACAACAAACATTATGGAATTACCTAAAGACCCGATGATGCTATTTAGCTTCATCAACATGAAACTTCGGGATTTCTATCCTTCTCTGGATGCGCTTTGCCAAGACATGCAAGTCAGCAAAGAAGAAATCGTAAACAAGCTAAAAGCTGTAGGATTTGAATACAATCCTGAACAAAACAAATTCTGGTGATCATTCATTTTGAACAATCACCAGAATTTTTGTTTTTATTCGTTCAAGCAATACCACATGCTTTAACTGTCATGATATATCTTCATTAGTCCGAGAGTTAATCTCCCTCTACAAAAGAAACTACCTAAGCCACGCAGAGCAACATCCAAATAGACTTTTATAAATTTCCGATTGGCAACACATCAACGATGTAGCCAGAGTTCCGGATTCAATTTTTCAGTTTCTTTGCGAAGCTGGAAATGAAGAACCGTATTGCCGTCTTTATCGGTATTTACCTGACCAATAATATCGCGTGCTTTCAATACACTGCCTTTTTTCACCAGCACAGACGACAAGTTACAATATACTGAGATATAGCTACCATGACGGACGAGTACATTCGACAATCCGTTATATTGGAATACAGCCGAAACTTCTCCATCGAATATAGCACGAGCCTGTGCGCCATCTTTGCCTTTTATATCAATACCTTTATTGTCCAGACGTACGTTTCGCAGGCCTTTGACCTGATACTGTCCAAAATGTCCTACTATCACATAAGGTCCGGTAATAGGAATCGGAAGCCGACCTTTATTTTGCGTAAAGACACCCGACAAGCGACGATCTTCTGAATCCACTTTATACTCTCCCATTTTCGACGGAGTAGTTTTAGACTTAGCACCTTCTTTACTTTCTCCGGTAGCCACAGCCTTTTCCTTGACCGTTCCAGCTTTCTTCTCAGCCTTACGTCGTGCTTCTTCTTCAGCTCTTTTACGCGCGTTTTCTATTTCTATTTCAATCAGGCGATCAATCTGTGCATTCAACCGATCTGCAGAACGACGCTTCTTCGAAATTTCAGACTGAATGCTCCGCTGTTTCTTTTGCAGAGAAGTAAGCAACGTTTTACGTTCCTTTTCCTGTTCTTCCAGCTTCAACCTTTCAGCTTCTCCCTGTTTCAGCATCTCTTCCTTAGCCTTTCTGCTAGCCAACAGCGTTTGTTGTTTTTCTGAAACCTGTTTTTGCTTCCTTTCCACTTGCAGTCCTTGCAAACGCTGATAATCAGCATATTCACGAACATACCTCAACCGACGGTACATCTGGCTTAAATTATCAGCAGAAAAAATAAACATCAGCTTCTCTTGTATCGACTTATTCTGATACATATACTTCACCGACTGTTCGTACTTTTTCTTCTTATCAGCCAGCTCTCGCTGCAAAGCTTTCAGTTCCACCTGTAAACGACTGACTTCAGTCTGTATAATCTTTACATCCTGCTCGATTGTTTCAATATATTTCTTGCGTTCATTAATCTGCCCCGACAATAAAGCTAAATTATCCAACTGACTTTTTACATCCTTCTTAGTCGACTGCAATAGGGTTTCCGATGCAGAAATCTGTTTCTGCAACTCCGCATGCTGTTTTTCCAATTCTCGGATCTTGCGCGTGCTTTGTGTAAATCCTTGTACACAGAGCAGGCAGACCATCAACAACACAAGTAATCGTTTCATTGCTTAAACAAAGTCTTTAGCAGTTCCTGCAATTCAATTTGTTGATAACGGGATGAAAGTTCAGTCTTTCCTTCCCAGTCTCCACCGACCGACAGGCGTGAAAATTTCATATCAAGTGAAAGAGTTTTTCCTGTTCCTTCTACAGCAAGCAACATATGACTAGGAAACAAACGATTGTCCAACGTTGTAAAATCATCATATTTCCAATTCAATGCATAAGGCGTATTCGACACTCCTATGCGACTCTCCTCCAGTAATCCACGATCGGCAGAAGTACGGAAACGATAAGATAGTCCCTTGGAAGGTTTCGCTTCCAGCAGGGCATAGCCATTTTCCAACGAAATACGGAAAGATTTCGCATCAGATACATCCAGCTGCACTTTTCCCGGTAAAAATAATTCATTCAAGAACAGCGATTGCAAAATATTAAAACTCAAGTCCGTATTCGCCAGGCTACTAAGTTCTTCGAACGAAACGTTAACATACCGTTTATTCAACCGGTCGACAGCCAGCAATCCACTAGGAGTAATTTCCAGACGTGCAACTTCAATACCCAATAACGGAGCTACAAGCAATTGTATAGACTCTCCGCGTTTCAGACGAAGCGTAGCACTTACCTTTGCATCTTTCTGCCCCTCCATATTCAAAGTCAGTGCAACCTTTCCACTAACAGTCTTCCACGAAGGCGAAAGTTCGATCACTTTTTCCATATATGCCTCACCGGTCAGTCCTCCAATCATGGGAGTCTTTTCCAGCTTTCGGGTAGACGAACACGAAGCTACCAGCACAAGGGCAACCAGTACATATAAATATCTTACAACCAATTTTATCATTCTGCAATATATTTCTTTTGAGCTATTTTTTGCTTCAAACGTTTCTTTTCCTTTTCCGTTGGAGGAGTAGACCCATCTTCAGGAGTTTCATCCATTGCGTCTGCTTTTTTCCAATACTCCAACGCTTTACCTTTCTCTCCCGACATATAATAAATATCACCGGCATGCTCTACTATCGTGCGGCTCTTATCTCCTTTATTACGTAAAGCTTGTTCAATATAAATACGCGCTTCAGTATATCTTCCTTTTTCGAACAGAATCCACGCATAAGTATCAAGATAGGTTTCATTATTCGGTTCAGCCTTTACCGTGCGATAACTCATTTCTTCTGCTTTATCCAAATTCTTACGTTCAACAGAAAGGAAATAAGCATAATTGTTCAGTGTCGCAATATTATCCGGATTGTACACCAAAGAAGAATCATAGGCTGCATAAGCTTCCGCATGCATTTCCTTGGAATGATACAAATCACCCAATATGGCGTAGAAGTCGGACGCAATACCTTTATCGCTCTTTTCGTTTATCTGTTTTACCCCTCGTGTAAAGACATCCAGAGCCTCATCATCCTCTCCTTTCTGATGATGGGCGATACCCAGATAATAATAGAACTCAAGCGACTCCGGATTATACTCCAATGCTGGCTTTGCTATCTGTATCACTTCATCCAGATTATTATCACGTATAGCATAACTCAGCAACTGAAGACGTGCAGGTTTATTTTCCGGATCAAGTTTTAATATTTGATGCAATACCGGAACGGCCTCTTTCTCCATCTTTTTTGTCAGCAAATACTGTGCACACAACATTGCCAGATCGGCATTTTGCTGCGGCCGCTTCAGTATATTCTGAAACAAAGAAACAATCTGCGTACTGTCCTTCGTTCCTTGTTCCGACTGAAGAATCAGCTGACGCATAATTTCCATTTTCGTATCCGACAGCACATTATCATTCAACAGAATTGTATCAAGCTGCATCCGATACAAACTATCCTGTCCGGTCTTCTGATAATAAGAAGCCATCGATACCAAAGCAGGAGCATAACCTGGTTCTTCTTTCAATATACGTTGATAAATACCCAAAGCTTCCTGAGGCTTGTCATTATTCAAATATACATCCCCCAAGATGGTCTGGTAACGCATATCATAAGGATATTCTTTCGACAAGCTTTCTATTTCCGTAAATGCTTTTTTTTCCTGATCACCCAACAGCAGATACATACGGAATTTTTCCATACTGATTTGTTCTGACTTTCCATCCAGTTCCTCCAAACGATTCAGTGTATTAATGACCTGCTGATAGCTTTTGGTCTGATTATACAAGTCAATCAAAGACATCAGCGGTTCCAGGCGAGAAGGAAACTGGTCTGCCATATTTTCATAAACTGTTATCGCTCTAGGTACGTTACGCTTCCGTTCGTAATAAGAAGCTAGCGTCTGCTTATACCAAAAATTGGACTCATCCGAACTGACAGCCTGCTTCAAAGGCATCATATTCACTGCCTGCTTCAAAGCCTGTTCACCTTTTTCTTCTTGCCCCAAATACATATAAAATTGGGCTATTTCATACAGAGCAGCCCCCGAAGTCGGATAAATATCAAGGCAGTGCTGATAAAGTTCATAAGCCGCATCGTATTCTCCTTTTTGCTTCATGCGTACAGCTTCCAGAAAATAATAATCAAATTTTCTGCGCTGTTCAGGAGTAAGCGGATCTTTTACAAATTCGGCCTGCTGGCTTTTTGTTTTCGCCTGCTTGCCCGAAGTACCACAAGCGGCTAATCCCACCGCCATACAGAGTGATATGATATATATAATTTTTCGCATATCAATGACTATTAAAAATAAAGGAATCGCACATCATTCTATTTGACTCCTGTATGCCCAAATCCTCCAGCGCCACGTTCTGTATCTTCCAGCACTTCCACTTCCTGCCATTCAGCCTGTTCATAGCGGGCAATTACCATCTGTGCAATGCGCTCCCCGTCTTCTATTATAAAGTCTTCAGCAGACAGATTGATTACGATTACACCTATTTCTCCACGATAATCAGCATCAATCGTACCCGGAGTATTCAGTAAAGTAATACCTTTTTTCAAGGCAAGTCCGCTCCTCGGACGTATTTGTGCTTCAAAACCTTCAGGAAGAGCGATATACAGTCCAGTAGGGACAAGACAACGTTGCAAAGGTTTCAATACAATAGGATTATCCAAATTGGCACGCAAATCCATTCCGGCCGAACTACTTGTTGCATACTGAGGTAACGAATGCTTTGATTTATTTATAATCTGTACTTTCATTGTTTTATCATTTAATTTTGCGAAGTTAAACATTTCAGAGGACTTACAGTTTATGTTTATCATTTTTTATTATATTTCAGAATAGCAGGAAACAAATAACTATAAAGCCTGTAAAAAAGCAAGAGATTTACACAAAACCATTTCAAAGCTAAAAACAAAAAAACTTACGCATCTGTTTGTATTTATTTTTTCTTTAAGTTTGCAAAAACTATCACAATCGGTTATGAACTGGAAACAACTCATATCAAACAAACGCTTTGGACTGGAGGCACTGCACGAAATAAGAAAAGAAGATAGAACCGAATTTCAGCGAGATTACGATCGCCTTATCTTCTCTGCTCCTTTCCGACGACTGCAAAACAAGACTCAGGTATTTCCCCTTCCAGGGAGTATCTTTGTGCACAATCGTCTGACACACAGCCTGGAGGTTTCTTGTGTAGGGAGATCGCTTGGAAACGATATAGCAGCCAGCTTATTACAAAAGCATCCGGAATTATCCGATTCTCACTTATCAGAAATAGGAGCAATCGTTTCGGCAGCCTGCCTTGCACACGACTTAGGAAACCCACCTTTCGGTCATTCGGGTGAAAAAGCTATCGGCACATATTTTTCAGAAGGAAAAGGGCTTGCCCTCAAACCCCTGCTTTCGGAGGCTGAGTGGGAGGATCTCACCCATTTCGAAGGCAATGCAAATGCATTCCGTCTGCTAACTCATCAATTCGAAGGAAGGCGTCCGGGAGGTTTTGTCATGACATATTCTACTCTTGCCTCTATTGTAAAATATCCGTTTTCATCACGACTTGCCGGCAGAAAGCAAAAATTTGGCTTCTTCCTGAGCGAAGAAGAAGACTACAAGCGCATTGCCGAAGAGTTAGGTATCATCAAATTAAGTAAAGATGGTGAGCCCATACGCTATGCACGCCATCCGCTTGTTTATCTGGTAGAAGCAGCAGACGATATTTGTTATCAGATGATGGATATTGAAGATGCGCATAAGCTAAAGATTCTGACTACTCAGGAAACAAAAGAACTATACCTGCAGTTTTTCACAGAATCCAGATTGAAACGAATCAATGAGATATGTAAACTGGTGGCCGACACAAACGAACAAATAGCCTACTTGCGTACATCTGCCATCGGAGTACTGATAAAGGCATGCACACAGGTCTTTGTAGACAATGAAGAAGATATACTGAATGGTACATTCGAGGGACCCCTCATCAAGCATATGGACAAACCCATAAGACAAGCATACGAGAATTGTTCAAAAACAGCTTTTGCCAAAATCTATTGCTCAAAAGATGTACTGGACATTGAGCTGGCAGGTTATCAGGTTATCACAACCCTGATAGACTTGATGATAGAAGCAGTGCGCTACCCAGATAAAGCTTATTCGAAGCTACTCATCAACCGTGTATCCAAGCAATATGAAGTACATGCTCCTACATTATATGGAAAAATCCAGGCAGTACTTGATTACATTTCTGGAATGACCGATGTTTATGCCCTCGATCTTTACAGAAAAATCAACGGAAACAGTTTACCGGCTGTTTAATTTCACACAGATCAGAAGCAGAAAAACAAAGCCAGTGACAACTGCTCCCGACCAGAAGGGACAAGCAGATATCACTGGCTTTATTTATTTAGCATTCAGAATGATCAGTTTTTTGACAATATCGGATTAGCTCCAGAAGTAAGCTGAAGAGCCTCAGGGTGCTCCTTAATATACGACTCAATATGACGTATACGTTTTTCTTCCAAAATTTCATCTACAGCTATCAGAATACCGGTTTCTTCTACATCTCCAAAACCATCGTTAATAGCTGTACCAAACATACGCATCGTAGGTGACAGACTCATATACGCATTAACCAAAGGAGGTATATTATAACCTAACTTACGGACTTCTGTATTCAAGACTTTATAATCCTCCTTAAATGTATCATAACAGAACAGCTTTTCCAGAATAGCCGGGTCGGTTTCTATCTCCAACGGTACCATTGGGGTTATCAAGCCATCCTTATCCGAAAAATGCTTCTTCAGGAAGAAGAGAATCATATCGCGGCCGAAACGATTATAACTAGGATACATAGTCATTTTACCGAAGAAATATTTTACATTCGATTTGATGACGGTCAACGCACCCAAACCATCCCAAAGATTATCAAGCGCAAACAAACCCCTTTGAGCCGGCACGAGTGGACTGATACTCCAAGGTAACAAACGAACGTCCTAGCTCCACGGTAGTAGGAAGATATTCCTTCAAGAACTTTTCCGAGAAATTGAACATATGTGCTGTTGCCAGGACAGGCTTGCCATGTTTGTCAAATTCCACCTCATCGCCCAATATATAACGATAACCTCCAAGAATTTCTTCCGCATCCGGATTCCAGACTACCAACTGCTGATATGGATTTTCCATCAAGTCATATTCATCCAAATCCAGCGGCTGTCCAGTTCCTCCTCCGGCAGCACGAAAAGCTATTTCACGCAAACGACCAATCTCCTTCAGTACATTGGGAGCATTTTTCCAGTTCACGATATAAATTTCGTTATGGCTTTTATTTGTCGATCTCAAACGTCTTTCGGCGGTAAGTTCCGACTTTAATAACTCTCTGTCAATCGGTGCAATAATATCTTCCATATATGTAGTTAAAATCTTCCTAAATTACAGCTTATATACCAACTCTCTGACATACTCTGCCCATTCGGCCGGAGATTTAGATTTATCAAACGTATGCCATGGTATAGGCTTTCCTATTGTTACACGGAATGTTTTATGACGGTTCTTAAACATTTCATCTGCCAGATAAAGCATGGCTATATTGAATTTTATTCCAAAAAACTTACAAGCATTGGCCAGATTATAAAAGAAATTGGAATTTCGGCCTTCAAAATGTATAGGAACCACGTAACGACGTGTTTCAATGCTTTTAGTTATAAATGTTTTCTTCCATGCCAGATCTTTTATCACTCCATGCTGACGCCGGGAACATATTCCCGCAGGAAACATGATTATATGGCTGTCCGAACGAAATCCTTCCTCTACCATTTTCGGAAAGTCGCGCGACTGCGAACCGGTTTTATTTATCGGAATACAGAGAGGAGCCAGTCCATGCAGATTCATAAGCAAATCATTCACCAGATATTTGATACGTCCGTTATAATGCGTTCCCAGCAAATATCCTAATGCAACTCCATCCTGTCCTCCCAGCGGATGATTTGATACAAAGGTACACAATCCATCTTCAGGCAAATTTTCCAGGCCATGTACATCCAGTTTCGCATCCAGAAAATCCATACATGCAGCCAGAAAATCAACTCCGCTCTTGTCTGTCACACTTTTCAGAAATGTATTTATCTCTTCCTGATGTACGATATGCTTCAGATAAGATACGAAAAAACGAGGAATCCGTTTGGCTTTTCTTCTTGCCTTATCCCTTAATATTTTATCAATATCTATTAAAAAAATCGAATCACTAGCCATTCTTCATTTACACATTTCTCTGCAAAAGTAATCTATCTTTTGAAAAGTTGCTCATCTATACTGGAAAAATGTAACATTGAAAGAAGAAAAAAAGAGTATAATGAATTAAAATGTAACAGAATTGCACAAAGCTACATTCTCATGTGCATATTTTAAGACTATCTTATAAAGATAGATCTGACAGAAGCAGTAAATAGCATAAGAACAACACCTTAGCGTCTTCGTGAAAAATTGTACATATTTCAAATTTATTTGTACGATTTTTCATGAAAAATTCAGCAAGTTTTTCCTAAAAGATGCTGATGTTTTTCTAAAACATGATGACATTCTCACAACACCTCTCAGACCTGTTGATAACTTCCTCAAATATTTTCACAAAACTATACCTACTAATTGTTGAGAAATATGTAATTTTACCCCCTCAATATATATAAGGTGTAAAACCTATTAAAGTGACAGCATGATAATGAACGAATCAGAACAAACATATCATATACCGGTACTGCTGAATGAAAGTATCGACGGCATGAATTTACACCCTGCCGGAATATATGCAGACATGACTTTCGGAGGCGGAGGACACTCGAAAGAGATTCTGCGCAGAATGGATAAAAACAGCCACCTGTATAGTTTCGACCAGGATGAAGATGCCGAAAAAAATATTGTCGATGACTCCCGATTTACGTTTGTGCGAAGCAATTTCCGATACTTACACAACTTCTTGCGCTATTATGGTGTAGAGGAAGTAGATGCCATTCTTGCCGATCTGGGAGTATCATCACACCATTTTGATGATTCTGAACGCGGCTTTTCGTTCCGCTTCGACGGCAAACTGGACATGCGAATGAACAAACGCGCTGGAATGACTGCGGCAGACATCGTAAACAATTACGAAGAGGAACGACTGGCGAATGTGTTCTACCTGTACGGAGAGCTGAAAAACAGCCGTAGAGCTGAAAAACAGCCGTAAGCTGGCTTCGGTACTAGTAAAGGCACGTGCACAAAAGCAAATCGTAACTATAGGCGACTTTCTGGAAATTATAAAACCGTTGTTTGGCAAGGAACGGGAAAAGAAAGAACTGGCAAAAGTATTTCAAGCTCTGCGCATAGAGGTGAACCAAGAAATGGAGGCTTTGAAAGAAATGCTTTATGCCGCAACCGAAGCTTTAAAACCGGGAGGCCGACTTGTTATCATTACCTACCATTCACTGGAAGACCGCATCGTAAAGAACCTGATCAAGACAGGCAATGTAGAGGGTAAGGTAGAACAAGATTTTTTCGGTAATGTGCAGACACCTTTCCGGGCAGTAAACAATAAAGTTATTGTCCCTAGCGATGAAGAAATAGCACGTAACCCTCGCTCACGAAGTGCAAAATTACGAATAGCAGAAAAGAAATAGTAAAAATCATGGAACAGCAAAATACAACATCACAACAAGAAAGCGATTCACACATCACACTGAAGAGTATTCTGGGAGGAGATATTCTGGCCCACAGTTTTCTGAAGCGACAGGCGAATTTGCTCATTCTGATTGTTCTCCTTACCATCCTGTATATTGACAACCGCTATTCAAGCCAGCAGGAGCTGATTGAAATCGACCGGCTGAAAAAGAAACTGACAGACATCAAGTATGATGCGCTGACTATTTCTTCTGAACTTACAGAACGAAGCCGTCAGTCACGCATCGAAGAATATATTGCAACCGAGGGAACTCCGCTGCAAACAGCGGCAACACCTCCATATCTGATTAAAAAAGAGGATTGATACAATGATACCCGGACTGAAAAATATCATGCTGCGCTACACGTTTATTGTAGTGATTATGCTTGTGTTGGCTATATTGATTATAGTCAAGGCGGGATTCATCATGTTTGCCGAACGGCAATACTGGAAGGATGTAGCCGACCGTTTTGTAAAAGAAAACGTAATAGTTCCTCCAACACGAGGAAATATTATTTCTTCTGATGGCAAACTGATGGCAAGCAGTCTGCCTGAATACCGCATCTACATGGACTTTCGCGCTGGCGGAACGGAAAAAGACACTATGCTGATGAACCATCTGGCAGAAATCAGCCAAGGACTGCACGAAATTTTTCCGGACAAGAGCGCACAGGAATTTCGCAAACATTTGCTGAAAGGACGCCGTTCGAAAAGCCGTCACTTCCTGATTTATCCGAAACGTATTTCCTATATCGAATATAAAGAAGTGAAAAGACTGCCTGTATTCGAGTTAAGCCCGAACAAAGGTGGACTGCATGTAGAAAAGTTCAACCAACGTAAAAAACCGTTCGGTTCACTCGCCATGCGTACATTGGGGGATATGTATCCCGACATAGCACAAGGAGCTAAGAACGGACTGGAACTGACATACGACTCTATTCTGAAAGGACAAAACGGTATTACTCATCGACAGAAAGTCATGAACAAATACCTGAACATTATCGATAAACCCGCCGTTGACGGATGTGATATTATCACAACCATCGATGTCGATATGCAAGATATCGCAGAGAAAGCATTGGTAGACCAATTGAAGAACCTTGAAGCCATATCAGGTGTAGCAGTTCTGATGGAGGTAAAAACCGGTGAAGTAAAGGCCAACGTAAACATGACCAGAGGAAACGATGGGAATTATTATGAAATGCGAAATGCAGCAGTCAGCAACTTGATGGAACCAGGATCTACTTTCAAAACGGCATCTATCATGGTGGCGATGGAGGATAAATATATCACTCCAGATTATGAAGTAGATACTGGAAACGGACAAGTTAACATGTATGGCAGCTGGATGAAGGACTGGAACTGGTATAAAGGCGGATACGGTAAAATAGATGTAACGAAAATTTTGGAGGTTTCATCGAATGTAGGAGTATCTACCATCATAGACAAGTTCTATAAAAATAATCCTCAAAAGTTTGTCGACGGTCTGAAACGTATGAGCATCGATACACCGCTAAATCTGGGATTCGTGGGAGAAGCTAGTCCCCGCATACTCGGACCGAAAGAGCGTTATTTTGCAAAAACGACTCTTCCGTGGATGAGTATCGGTTATGAAACAATGATTCCTCCCATCTACATTCTGAATTTCTATAATGCTATAGCCAATGATGGTGTAATGGTGAAACCTAAATTCGTAAAAGCGATAGCCAAAGACGGAGATATACTAGAAGAAATTCCGACAGAGATTGTTAATCCTAAAATTTGTTCGGATACGACACTTACCATGGATACGACACTTACCATGATTCGCACCATTTTGCGGAAAGTGGTTTCGGAAGGGCTTGCCAAGCCGGCAGGAAGCAAGCAATTCAGCGTATCTGGAAAGACAGGAACAGCCCAAATCTCTCAAGGTAAGGCAGGTTATAAATCCGGAGGTGTAAGTTATCTGGTTAGTTTCTGTGGCTATTTCCCCTCAGAAGCTCCCAAATATAGCTGCATTGTTTCAATACAAATTCCTCACGGACCAGCTTCCGGAGGATTGCAGGCAGGAAGTGTGTTCAGCCGTATTGCCGAACGAATTTACGCTAAACACCTGTTCCGCGATCTGGCTCATGCCAAAGACTCAACGGCAGTTCTTATTCCGGGCGTAAAAAATGGAGATATAAATGAATCGGCATATGTACTGCGTGCACTGAACGTACCAGGAAACAGCAGTTCCATCCCCTATTCTGCCCAGCCACTTTGGGGAAAAGCTTCGTGCACAGACAGCTATGCAGATTTAAAGACTACCAAAATGAATAAAAAGCTGGTTCCCAATGTACTGAATATTTATCTGCTGGAAAGTTACGGACTGAAAGTACGTATCACAGGTATAGGCAAAGTAAGAGCTCAAAGTATAGCTGCCGGATCTACTATTCATAGAGGACAAACAATTACATTAACATTAAGGTAACAGAAATAACATAAAAACATGAAACTGGAAAATATCATTAAATCCGTCAACGTCTGCGAAATAAAAGGTAATGTTGACAAAGAAATAGCAGGTATCCAAATGGACTCACGTTTGGTTGAAGCCGGACATTTGTTTGTTGCCGTTAAAGGAACTCAGACAGACGGACACGCTTATATTGAAAAGGCTATTGAAAAAGGAGCCTCTGCAATTGTCTGCGAAACACTTCCTGACACACTGAATGAACATGTAACGTACATAAGAGTAGCTGATACCGAAGATGCAGTAGGCAAACTGGCTACCACTTTTTATGGAGATCCAACTTCCAAACTCGATCTGGTAGGAGTAACCGGAACAAACGGAAAAACTACAATCGCCACCTTATTATATAATATGTTCCGCAAATTCGGCTACAAAGCCCGACTATTATTGTCTACCGTTTGCAATTATATCGACGGTGAAGCAATCCCGACCGATCATACTACTCCCGACCCTATCACATTAAACCGTCTGCTGGGACGTATGGCTGATGAAGGATGTAAATATGCATTCATGGAAGTAAGCTCACACTCTGTCGCACAGAAGCGTATCGGAGGACTGAAGTTTGCTGGAGGTATTTTTACCAACATCACACGCGATCATCTGGACTATCACAAGACATTCGAAAATTACCTGAAAGCGAAAAAGGCATTTTTCGACAATCTTCCCAAGACTGCATTTGCTCTAACCAATGCTGACGACAAGAATGGCAGTGTAATGGTACAGAATACAAAAGCGAAAATTGCGACTTACTCTTTGCGTGCGCTTTGCGAATTCAAGGGAAAGGTTCTGGAAGATGGCTTCGAAGGTATGCTGATGGATATAAACAATCGTGAAGTCAACGTACAGTTCATCGGTCGTTTCAATGCATCGAACCTGCTTGCTGTATATGGAGCGGCATGTTTATTAGGCAAACAGCCTGAAGATGTCCTGCTGATACTGAGCACACTGCGTCCGGTAGCGGGACGTTTCGACGCTTTGCGCTCGAAAAAAGGCTATACAGCAATAGTCGATTATGCACATACTCCTGACTACTCCTGACGCATTGGTAAATGTACTGAACGCCATACACGAAGTTCTGAAAGGAAGAGGACGAGTGATAACAGTGGTAGGTGCAGGAGGTAACCGGGATAAGGGTAAACGCCCCATCATGGCACAAGAGGCAGCTAAACAAAGCGATCGTGTAATCATCACATCTGACAACCCTCGCTTCGAAGAGCCTCAGGATATCATCAACGATATGCTAGCCGGACTGACAAAAGAAGATATGAACAAAGTTCTTTCCATAGCCGACCGTAAAGAAGCTATACGCACAGCCTGCATGCTGGCACAAGCTGGTGACGTAATTCTCGTAGCAGGAAAAGGACACGAAAATTATCAGGAAATCAAAGGAGTAAAGCATCATTTTGATGACAAAGAAGTATTAGCAGAGATTTTTGACAACGAATAATACAAGTACAACATGTTATATTACTTATTTAATTATCTGGAGCAGCTTGATTTTCCCGGAGCACGTATGTTCGGATACGTATCGTTCCGTTCGCTTATGGCTATCATTCTGTCTTTGCTGATATCAGCGATATTCGGAGAATATTTTATCAAGTTACTCAAGCGGAAACAAATTACGGAAACGCAGCGTGATGCTTCGATTGACCCGTTTAATGTAAATAAAATCGGAGTTCCTACGATGGGAGGAATTATCATTATAGTCGCCATTCTTATTCCTTGCCTTTTGCTGGGTAAGCTGCACAATATATACATGATATTGATGCTGATAACAACGATATGGCTAGGCAGTCTAGGATTTGCCGACGACTATATCAAGGTCTTCCGCAAAGACAAAGAAGGACTTCACGGAAAGTTTAAGATCATCGGGCAGGTAGGACTTGGTCTGATTGTCGGTCTGACGCTCTACCTCAGTCCTAATGTAGTAATCCGCGAAAACGTCGAAATCCAGAAAGACGGACATGTAGTTGATGTGGTACACAAAAGTCAAGACGAAAAATCGACAAAAACTACAATTCCTTTCTTTAAGAACAACAATCTGGATTATGCAGACTTTGTAGGTTTTATGGGAGAAAGTGCACAGTCGGCTGGGTGGATTGTTTTTGTACTAGTTACTATTTTTGTAGTAACCGCTGTATCCAACGGAGCAAACCTGAACGACGGTATGGATGGTATGGCCGCAGGAAACTCAGCTATCATCGGAGTTACGCTGGGAATACTGGCTTACGTGTCCAGTCACATAGAGTATGCCAGCTACCTGAACATCATGTACATTCCGGGAAGCGAAGAGCTGGTTATCTTCATATGTGCTTTCATCGGAGCTCTGATAGGTTTTCTCTGGTACAATGCTTTCCCGGCACAAGTATTCATGGGAGATACAGGCAGCTTGACTATTGGAGGTATCATAGCAGTATTTGCTATTATCATTCATAAGGAACTGCTGATTCCTATATTATGCGGTATCTTCCTTGTAGAAAACTTATCGGTTATTCTTCAAGTAAGATATTTCAAGAGTGGCAAGAAGAAAGGACTTAAACGCCGGATCTTTAAGCGTACTCCTATACACGATCACTTCCGTACTACACTATCACAACTTGATCCGAACTGTACGTATCTGATAACATCTCCAAGTAGTGTCTTTCACGAATCGAAAATTACTGTTCGGTTCTGGATTGTCACTATTGTATTAGCAGCAATAACAATTATAACTTTAAAGATAAGATAAGAGATCATGGCAAAAAGAATTGTCATTTTAGGAGCTGGCGAAAGCGGTGCGGGAGCAGCCGTGCTGGCACAGAAACAAGGTTTCGATACATTTGTTTCTGACATGTCTTTAATAAAAGACAAATATAAGAATATGTTAAACGAACGAGGCATTCAGTGGGAGGAAGGCCACCATACAGAAGAGCTGATCCTGAATGCAGACGAAGTCATCAAGAGTCCGGGAATACCTAACGACGCACCGATGATCTTGAAACTGAAGGAACAAGGCACTCCGATTATTTCAGAAATCGAATTTGCCGGACGATACACCAATGCTAAGATGATTTGTATCACAGGAAGCAACGGAAAAACTACTACTACTTCTCTTATTTATCACATTTTTAAGAAAGCAGGATTAAACGTTGGACTGGCAGGAAATATCGGACAAAGTCTGGCTTATCAAGTTGCAGAATGTAATTATGACTATTATGTTATCGAACTAAGCAGTTTCCAGCTGGACAATATGTATAAGTTCCATGCTAATATTGCTGTCCTGATGAATATCACCCCCGACCATCTGGACCGTTACGATTATAAAATGCAGAACTATGTGGATGCCAAGTTCCGTATTATCCAGAACCAGACAGACAATGATGCATTCATTTTCTGGAACGACGACCCAGTCATCCAAAAAGAATTGCATAAATATGGAATACACGGACACTACTATCCGTTTGCCGAAAAGAAAGAAGAAGGACTGGCTGCTTTCGTAGAACAAAATAAAGTCTACTTTACCAAGCCAATTGAATTTAACATGGAACAAGAGGAACTTGCCCTGACAGGTACCCACAACTTGTTCAACTCAATGGCTGCCGGTATTTCAGCCAATATTGCTGGCATCCGAAAATCCGAAAAGAATGTATCCGCGAAGCACTGAGTGATTTTAAAGGGGTTGAACACCGTCTGGAAAAAGTAACACGCGTACGTGGAGTAGATTATATCAACGACTCAAAAGCAACTAATGTCAACTCGTGCTGGTATGCACTCAACAGTATGAAAACTAAGACAGTGCTTATCTTAGGAGGCAAAGACAAAGGAAATGACTATAACGAAATAGCCGATCTGGTGAAAGAAAAATGCTCCGGATTAATATTCCTTGGACTCCACAACGAGAAACTACATGATTTCTTTGATGGATTTGGATTGCCTATCGCGGATGTACAAAGCATGAAAGATGCAGTAGATGCCGCATACCGTATGGCGAAAAAAGGAGAAACCGTACTTCTGAGTCCATGCTGCGCTAGCTTCGACTTATTCAAAAGTTATGAAGACCGTGGCGACCAGTTTAAAGAATGTGTGAGAAATTTATAATAAAATTATCCTGACAAAATGGATTTGCTAAAAAACTTATTCAAAGGCGACAAAGTAATATGGATTATTTTCCTATTACTTTGCCTTGTTTCTATCATTGAAGTATTCAGCGCCTCTAGTACACTGACTTACAAAAGCGGTGATCACTGGAGACCTATTACCATGCACATGATATTAATGGCGGTAGGAGCTATTGTAGTACTTATCGTCCACAATATTCCTTGCCGCTGGTTTAAAACATTCATTATACTATTGCCGATATCATGGCTATTACTGATTGCCGTGTTTATAATAGGAGCTTTGACTAATGGAGCAAAACGCTGGATAGATTTGGGATTTATTCAATTCCAGCCTTCTGAAGTAGCAAAAATGGCAACAATCATAACTGTTGCATTCATCTTGTCGAAAATGCAAGAGGAAAAACAAGCAAATCCAAAAGCTTTTAAATACATACTGTGGGTTACGGGCATAACCTGCATACTTATCATTACCGAGAATCTTTCCACAGCCGTATTGTTATGTGGAAGCGTATTTCTCATGATGTATGTCGGACGAGTTCCTCTCCGGCAAATGGCTATGCTTGTGGGCATATGCGGTGGAGCTATAATCTTTGCTTTATGCACAATTAAATATGTTCCTTCTGAAACATGGGATAAAATAGGTTTACATCGTATGGTAACCTGGCAAAGCCGTTTGGATAACCATTTTGACACGTCGACGGTTCCTCCTGAGAAATTCGATATCGACGGGGACGGACAGATTGCCCATGCCAATATAGCCATAGCAACAAGTAACATTCTAGGAAAAGGCCCAGGCAACAGCGTACAGCGCGATTTCCTTTCACAGGCTTTTTCAGATTTTATTTATGCCATCATCATAGAAGAATTGGGACTGATAGGCGGAGGCATCGTTGCCTTTCTGTACATATGGCTTTTAATGAGGATAGGAAAAATTGCGAGAAACTGTGACAAGTCGTACTACTCCTTTTTAGTCATGGGCATCGGTTTACTTCTTGTAACACAGGCAATGTTTAACATGCTGGTGGCCGTCGGCATCATGCCGGTAACCGGACAACCTCTCCCTTTAATCAGTAAAGGAGGTACTTCCACGCTGGTCAACTGTGCATACATCGGCATCATATTAAGCATCAGCCGTCACGTAAATGAATTGAAGAAACAACAAGAGCAGGAAGAAGCAGAAAAGCAAAAACAAATACAAGAAGCTGCAGTTACATTGCTGCAAAATGCAGCTAATCTTGCAAAAGAACAAACATTAAATGAATCGCAGAATAAAGAGCAAAATGGAGAAATCTAAAAAAGAATAGAGCTTTTTATCCCTGTAATTTTGCAGCTAAATAAAATAGAAACAGAATAATTATTTTTACAAGTTTATTCCTAACTTTGCAGGAAAATATAAAATTATGAAAGATAATTTGAGGATTATAATCAGCGGAGGAGGTACTGGAGGTCACATCTTTCCAGCAGTATCCATAGCCAATGCAATCAAGGAACAGCATCCCGATACGGAAATTCTGTTTGTTGGTGCAGAAGGGCGTATGGAAATGCAACGTGTGCCAGCCGCAGGATATAAAATAATAGGCTTACCTGTTGCCGGATTCGACAGAAAAAACTTATTGAAGAACTTTAGTGTTCTCATAAAACTGTTTCGCAGTCAGTTGAAAGCACGTCAAATTATCAAAGAGTTCAAACCACATGCCGCAGTGGGAGTTGGCGGATATGCCAGTGGTCCCACCCTTAAAATGGCAGGCATGATGGGTATCCCGACGCTGATTCAAGAACAAAATTCTTATGCAGGAGTAACCAACAAACTGCTTGCAAAGAAAGCATGCAAGATTTGTGTTGCTTATGAAGGTATGGAACGTTTTTTTGATAAAGAAAAAATCATCCTTACCGGTAATCCGGTACGGCAAGGGTTATTAAACAGTTCCATCGATCGTGAAAAAGCAATTCAATCGTTTGGATTAGATCCGCAGAAGAAAACAATATTAATTGTCGGAGGTAGTCTGGGTGCACGCACAATAAACAATTGTGTTATGCAAGGGTTGGAAAAGATTAAAAACTCCGGAGTTCAGTTTATCTGGCAAACCGGTAAATTTTACATCAACGAAGCTAAAGCTACAGTAGCGAAAGCTGGAGAAATTCCGATGTTGCACACTACTGATTTCATATCAGACATGATCGATTTCTGAGTTTTGCTTACTGCAAAAACCAGTCATACTCGTTCCCTCGCCGAATGTAGCCGAAGACCACCAGACTAAAAATGCACTTGCTTTAGTCAACAAAGGGGCAGCTCTATATGTTAAAGACTCAGAAGCTACACAAAAGCTCCTCGACCTGGCAATAGCAACTGTATCGCAGCCGGACACATTAAAAAATTTAAGTATGAACATAGCCAAGCTGGCGTTTAAGGATTCTGCAAATGTCATTGCAAACGAAGTCTATAAGCTAGCTGTAAAATATAAAAAAGAACATGAACGTTAATACACTGAAAGCTGTTTATTTCATCGGAGCAGGAGGTATAGGTATGAGTGCTCTGGTTCGCTACTTTTTATCAAAAGGTAAAAAGGTAGGCGGCTACGACCGTACACCAAGTGAACTGACCGAAACATTAATTAAAGAAGGAGCAGCTATTCATTATGAAGAAAACGTTTCACTCATTCCAGATGATTTTCTGAATCCGGAAACGACTTTGATTGTATATACTCCTGCAATTCCTGCTGACCACAAAGAGCTTAACTATTTTCGTGAGCATGGATTTGAAATACAAAAACGTGCTCAAGTATTGGGTATGCTTACACGTACAGAAAAAGGACTCTGTGTAGCGGGTACCCATGGAAAGACAACAACTTCCACAATGACCGCCTATCTGCTGGATCATTCTCATGTAGGATGTAATGCCTTTCTGGGAGGAATATCAAAGAATTATCACACAAATCTGTTGCTGTCCGATAAAAGCGACTTTGTTGTTATCGAAGCCGATGAATTCGACCGTTCATTCCATTGGCTGACTCCATATGCGACTGTTATCACTGCAACAGACTCAGATCATTTGGATATATACGGTACTCACGAAGCATATGTAGAAAGTTTTCAGAAATATACCTCTCTAATTCAGCCGGAAGGTTACCTTATCATAAAAAAAGGGATCGATCTCAACCCAGCTGTACAACCAGGAGTGACGGTATATACCTATTCCACAGAAGAGGGGGGATTTCCATGCAGAAAACATCCGGATCGAAAACGGAGAAATTTATTTCGACTTCATTTCTCCATTGGGTAATATAGAAGGAATACAATTAGGAGTTCCTGTCTACGTCAATATCGAAAATGGAATAGCTGCAATGGCCTTGGCACAAATAGGAGGAGCTACAAACGAGGAGATCAAACAGGCGATGCCTGGTTTCCGGGGAGTAGACCGCCGATTTGACTTCAAGCTGAAAAATGACCGAATCGTGTTTATCAGTGACTATGCCCATCATCCGGCAGAAATCAAGCAAAGCATATCTTCTGTGCGAATGCTTTATCCTGATAAAAAGATAACAGCTGTTTTCCAGCCTCATCTATATACACGTACTCGCGATTTCTATAAAGATTTTGCAGACAGTTTGTCACTTCTCGACGAAGTTATCCTGCTTGATATTTATCCGGCACGCGAATTACCGATAGAAGGTGTAACCAGCAAATTAATTTATGATAACCTACGCCCTGATATCGAAAAAAGTATGTGTTCTAAAGAAAATTTACTGGAAGTCATAAAACACAAAAAGACTGATGTTCTTATAACATTAGGAGCCGGAGATATAGAAAACTATGTACCACAGATATACGAATTATTAAAAGACAAATGATAAAACGAATTTTCATACTCTGCACATTATTACTGGCAACAGCTTATTTAATATTAGCCGTTACCACATTTAATAGCAAGCCTGCCGATCAGGTTTGCAAGGGTATGGAATTGACTGTCAAAGATAGTATTGATTACGGCTTTGTTACGGATAAAGAAGTCAAAGAGATTCTGAAAAAAGGAAAGATATACCCTGAGGGCAAGCAACTCTCAAGCATAAATGTGCGCCAGCTGGAGGAACTTCTTTCCAGCCATCCCTTTATCGAAAATGCAGAGTGCTATCTTACATCAGGAGGCAAGGTGGCTATTGACATTTATCAAAGAGTTCCTGTCATGCGAGTCATGAGCAGCAACGGAGACAATTACTATTTAGATAATGCCGGAAAAATAATGACCGCAGCCGGGAAATCGGTTCATGTAGTTGTTGCAACCGGATTCATAGACCGCAAGTTTGCCCAAACAGAATTATACCCGTTGGGAAAATTCCTACAATCGGACAAATTCTGGGAATCACAAATTGAGCAAATCAATGTAACTCCCAAACAAGAACTGGAATTGGTTCCCCGAGTAGGTGAACATATACTCTTTTTAGGGAAACCTGGAAATTATAAAGAAAAATTCAGTAAATTGCGAACATTCTACCAAAGTGCGCTGAACCGGGTAGGATGGAACAAATACGAACGGATCAGCATTGAATTTAACAATCAGATTATTTGTACCAAAAAGGAGAAATAAGATATGGCAGCAACAGACTTTATAGCAGCAATAGAGCTGGGATCGGCAAAAATAACAGGTATTGCGGGAAAGAAGAATGCTGACGGAAGCATCCAGGTTCTTGCATATGCCAGCGAACGCTCATCCGATTGTATCAAGAAAGGAGCAATATACAATCTGGACAAAACGACGCAATGCCTCAGTGCAGTAATCTGTCAATTGGAAGAGACTTTACATGCATCTATAAAAAAAGTGTATGTGGGTATCGGAGGACAGTCGGTAAGAAGCATTCGACATACAGAAACAAAGCAACTGACAGAAGAAACTAAAATATCTCAGGCCCTCATCGATGCTATTATGGAAAGCAACCGTGAAATAACATTGATGGATCAGGAAATATTAGCTGTCGAACCTCAAGAATATAAACTGGGAAACAACCAGCTTACTACAGAACCGGTGGGTATTCAGACAGACCGCATCGAAGGAAACTTTCTGAATATTATTGCACGTAACTCACTAAAGAGCAACATACGTCAATGTTTCCGCCAAACCGGATATGAAGTTGCCGAATATTTACTTTCTCCATTGGCAACGGCCAACGCTGTACTCACCGGAAGTGAGAAGCGTTCTGGCTGTGCCCTCGTAGATTTTGGTGCAGATACAACTACTGTATCGGTTTATAAAAACAACTTGCTTCGCCATCTGGCTGTCATACCTTTGGGAAGCAGCAATATAACAAAAGATATCTGTAGCCTGCAAATAGAAGAAGAAGATGCAGAGCAACTTAAGCTTCATTATGCTTGTGCCTACACAGAACCTAGTGAAAATGAAGATGAGTTAGGCAAAGAATACAGCATCGACGGAAAATGCAGTATCCGTGCTCATAAACTCGAAGACATCGTCGAAGCACGTGTCAAGGAAATACTGGAAAATGTATGGAATCAGATTATCCTATCAGAATATAGCGATAAATTGCTGGCCGGTGTCATACTGACAGGAGGAGCCTCCAAGTTGCCTAATCTGGACAAAGCTTTCTTCAATATCACAAAGATTGAGAAGATACGAATTGCGCAAAATGGAGCTATCGAACTGAGAGGAGACATTAATATTCCGCAAGATGGAAGCTGTAATACGTTGATTGGCCTTCTGGCTGCAGGAAAAGACAACTGCTGTAAGATAGATCCACGCAAGGGACATCAGTTAGACTTTATCGACGACTTGCAAAAGAAAGAAGAAGAAGCTCGCCTGAAAGCTGAAGCAGAACGTAAAGCAGCTGAAGAAAAAGCAGCCAAAGAAGCCGAGGCAGAACGTATCCGCCAATTGGAAGAAGCTAAGATACGTCAGGAGTTAGAACGGGCTCAGAAACGTCTGCACGATTGCGAAACGCTGATTACTGAAGCACACCGTCAGATGAATCGCAAGAAATACAAAGACGCACTTGCCAAGTTGGAACAGGCCCGCAGCCTGAACGTGCAGGAAAAGGATGAAGAAATAACATCCATGATAGCTGAAATAGAAAAACTTAAAGAGGATAATCCGTTTAAGCGACTGCTAAACGCTTTAAAAAACGGAGCAGACGAGATGATGAAAGATTAAATATTCACCGCATAAAGAAAAGGAAGAATTATGTCTGACGAAACAATTATGCCATTCGATTTCCAAAGTGGATCACCGAGTATCATTAAAGTAATCGGTGTAGGCGGTGGTGGCGGTAACGCAGTCAACCACATGTATAGAGAAGGAATCCACGATGTCACATTCGTGGTTTGCAATACAGATAATCAGGCACTCGACGAGTCGCCTGTACCTATAAAACTTCAATTGGGACGTGAAGGCCTTGGAGCGGGAAACCGACCGGAGCGAGCACGCGATGCAGCCAACGAAAGTTTGGAAGACGTAAAAAACATGCTGAATGATGGCTGTAAGATGGCTTTTATTACAGCAGGTATGGGAGGAGGAACCGGAACGGGTGCTGCTCCAATTATTGCTAAGACTGCCAAGGATATGGGAATCCTTACTGTCGGCATTGTTACCATTCCATTCCTTTTTGAAGGAAATAAAAAGATAGACCAGGCACTCGACGGTGTAGAAGAAATGAGTAAGCACGTCGATGCGTTGCTCGTTATCAATAACGAACGCCTGCGCGATGTGTATTCCGACCTGAGCGTAATGAATGCCTTCGGAAAAGCAGATGATACCCTTTCTGTTGCAGCCAAAAGTATTGCAGAAATCATTACAATACGTGGTAAAATCAACCTCGACTTCAATGATGTGAAAACAGTATTGAAAGATGGAGGTGTGGCTATTATGAGTACTGGATACGGATATGGAGAAGGAAGAGTTACCCAAGCCATTACTGATGCTCTGCACTCACCATTACTGAACAACAACGATATCTTCAACTCTAAGAAAGTTCTTTTCAACATCTCATATAGCAGCAACAGCGACCTGATGATGGAAGAAATGAATGAGGTACACGAATTCATGAGCCGCTTCGGCAAAGATGTAGAAACGAAATGGGGATTGTACATCGACGACAATCTGGAAGATAAGGTGAAGTTTACCATCCTTGCAACCGGATTTGGCATCAAAGATGTACCGGGAATGAACAACAAACTTTCTGCAGAAGAACAAAAACGTCAGGAAGAATTAGAGGAAGAAGAACAAAAGAAGGCCGAACGCCGTGATGATTTCTATCCGGGAAGTTATAAAAACAACCGGAAGAAAGGAAACTACAAAATCTATATCTTCACACAAGAAGATCTGGACAATGATGATATCATCAGCATGGTAGAAACAACTCCTACCTACAAGCGTTCAAAAGCTGTACTCGAAAGTATCCAGTCGAGAGCCGTTGCCGAAGAAAGCTCAACCCCTAAGCTGGACAATAGCGAGAATGGCTCTATGACCATTACTTTCTAAACAAGAAACGAACTACAATTTTATAACTATATTACTATGGATTTATTCGAACAAATCAGCAACGATATCAAAGAGGCAATGAAAGCCAAAGACAAGGTCAGACTGGAAACCTTGCGCAATGTCAAAAAGTGTTTCCTGGAAGCTAAAACAGCTCCGGGAGCAAATGATACACTGACCGATGAAGCTGCACTGAAAATTATGCAGAAGCTGGTAAAACAAGGAAAAGATTCTGCTGCCGTTTACGAAGGACAAGGCCGTGCAGATCTCGCAGAAGAAGAAATGGCTCAGGTACGTGTCATCGAAGCATACCTTCCCAAACAACTTTCAGCTGAAGAACTGGAAGCTAAATTGAAAGAAATCATTGCACGTGTTGGTGCAACTAGCGGAAAGGATATGGGAAAAGTTATGGGTGTTGCCAGCAAAGAACTGGCCGGACTTGCCGAAGGACGTGCTATTTCTGCAAAAGTAAAAGAATTGTTGCAGTAATTCTCCTCCATACAGAAAAGTTAGACTAAACCTTATACAAGATACGGAACTTTCCATGAGAGTTCCGTATCTTTTTTTATTGCTTAGAAAACAAAGTATTATGTCTTATATAGCGAAAGCAAATAAGTCAACGAAAAGGTCATAAAAAAGTGTTCTTTTTTTGTACAATTTTTCAAAAAAGATCTCGATGAATTTCCGAAAAATTCACGATGTTTTTCTAAAACTTCCTGTTATTTTATCCGAGTTACTTTCAGAGGCTATACATCTAAAACAATTCTTGCAAAACAGGAAGCGATTTCAACTCCGGAAAGTCAGGTAAATGTAAACGATAATATTCATTGATGATATCCAGACAACGATTCCGCTCCATCCGGTTCATAGCAAACAGATGCATTGTTTCATAATTCATACGCATCAGAGTACGTATATGAGAAGCCTCTTCCGGACGAACAAACATGCCATGATAAGGCTGAGAAGAAACAAAGCAAGCATTCAGCAAATCAAAATAGTCGCTGGAAGAATACTCTTCAACGTTGGGATAAAGCCCGAGAAAACGGGAAAGTCGCATTAAAAAGACCAGATGAAAATTGGCAAAACTGGTTTCACAAACATCCAGCCACTGTACAGAGTGAACCAGATAGGCAAATAAAGGAATATTGGTAGTTTCCTCCTTCAATGCACGATAAAGGAATTCTGCCAGAAACATGGCTATTGCCGATTTGTAAGGATCATAAGGCAATGACGTAAAGACGTACCAGGCTTTTGCCTCCTTGATGGGATGAATACCGGAACGAGGACGCATATCTGCCTCAAATTCGCCTCAAATTCCACGACAGACAAAGGCTGGAAAAGCACTTGCTTTACAGCTGATTTACGAGAACGCTGTGCCGGAATCAGAAAAGACATTCTGCCCGACTGCTCGGTATAGACATGCACGATATTTGCCTTGTCGTTATACTTTACCGTATGAAGAACTATGCCAACGTATTTTTGCAACATAACAGAGGCAAAGATACACATTATGCAAAAATCCCTGCATGTAAATAACAGTAATTATTTATCATGCAGGGCAACCATTTTATAAAAACTTTAATAAGAGAGAGCGACTTCAGATTTTCAGAGTCTCTCCTATTCTTTCCCCGAAGAAACCGGACACTCTGATATATTGCAAATATACAAGCTTTCAATAATCAAACTAAACCAGCTCAGCTATACAAAAGGAATAAACGGTTGTTTTCCATGACCAAACGAGTAAAAATCGCACCTATCCGAACCAAAATTTCACGTACCCCGACAAACTGCAAATGATTTAATAAAAAAAATCACAGAAAGTTTTGCAGGAATGAAAATTCTTCATACCTTTGCATCCGCAATCGAGAGATATATGTCCTCGAAAAGCAAATCAGGAATAATCCTGAATCTAAGGATGGCCCGTTCGTCTATCGGTTAGGACGCAAGATTTTCATTCTTGAAAGGGGGGTTCGATTCCCCCACGGGCTACATAATAAACAAAATCACGAACAATATTAAAGATTAGTCGAGATGGCAAATCACAAATCATCTATCAAAAGAATCAGACAAGAAGAAAAGAGAAGACTTCACAACAGATATTATGCTAAGACTATGCGTAACGCAGTGAAGAAACTTCGTGCAACTACTGACAAAGCAGAAGCTGTAGCTCTGTTCCCTAACGTACAGAAAATGTTGGATAAATTGGCTAAACGTAACATTATCCACAAGAACAAAGCTGCTAACTTGAAGTCAAAATTGGCTGCTCACATCAGCAAATTGGCTTAAGTAATTGCTCACTTTAAGGATATTAAGGCTGAATCGAAATGATTCGGCCTTTTGTCGTTTATACCTCACAATACCCCTTTTCTTCTGCCCGGAGATATTCGCAAGTTCATTTCACCTCCGATTCCTATATCAGACCTACACTTCAGAGCATCCTAAACTCCTCTCAACTCATACAGAAGGACAGTCTATAAAACATATAATCACTTTTTTCTTAAAAAAAAGCACTATATTGCAACTGAAAAGGAATAGTCTTTTCAGTTGCAATCAGTTTCTGAAAAGAGCCTCTGAAAACGCAAAACTCTAAAAGTTATCGACAACCTGTTTTTTTTGCTTCACCTATTAAAAACCTATGATTATGAAAACCACAGTTTCTCTCTTTTTGTTTGTTACCATTCTTTTGTTGGGAAGCGGATGCAAAACCACAAACCTTGCAACCGAAAAAGTAAGCCATGAACAGGCAATACAAGCCCTGGAACAACACAGTTTCAAAATTGTAATAGTTTCAAAATTGTAATAGAAGAAATCTACGACAAAAGCACTTCCAGAAGACGTCCGAAGCAACGATTCGCATCCGACTGCTACTTCAGCATGCAAGGCAATGAGGTTTCTTACTACATCTCACCCGAAGATATAGGCAGCCGGACTAAAAGATCTCCCCGACATGAATGTGGACTTACAGCCACACTGTCCAAAGGAGAAAAGCAAAAGAACGGAGACATTCATTACGAATTAAAGACCAATGGAGAGGCAACCAGAGTTTCCACCATGCTGATAATTCTTTATAAGGATACCAACCGATGCTTCGTCCGGCTGAGCAAAAGTTTTTTAGGAAGTAATTATAACTTTACGGGACACATCTTACCCCTATAAATAAAACATTTCATCTGCCACGGACTGCCGCCGGACTGAAAACGACGGCAGTCCGTATTGTATTCACACAAAGAATAAGTATAGAAGTTCACCATTTCCTATCCGAATTTCAAGTTTTTTAGAATCATAAGTTCGGTTATATCACGCTTTTTTAGTAATTTTGAACACATAAAAAACTAGAAGTAAAAAGAGATGAGTGAAGAACTGATACCAAGCAGCGGAAACAATTACTCGGCAAGCAGCATCCAGGTGTTGGAAGGACTGGAAGCCGTACGTAAACGTCCCGCCATGTATATCGGCGATATTAGTGAAAAGGGATTGCACCATCTGGTGTATGAGGTAGTAGACAACTCTATCGATGAAGCCCTGGCCGGTTATTGTACCCATATAGAAGTAACAATCAACGAAGACAATTCAATCACCGTACAGGATAACGGTCGTGGTATTCCTGTCGATTTCCATGAAAAAGAGAAAAAATCGGCATTGGAAGTAGTTATGACTGTGCTGCATGCCGGAGGTAAATTCGACAAAGGTTCATACAAGGTATCCGGAGGTTTGCACGGTGTAGGTGTATCGTGTGTAAATGCTCTTTCTACACACATGACAACAAACGTATTCCGAAACGGAAAAATCTACCAGCAGGAATATGCATGCGGAAAGCCGCTCTATGCCGTAAAGGAAGTGGGTACTACCGATATCACCGGAACCCGACAGACTTTCTGGCCCGATGGAAGCATTTTCACTACCACCGAATATAAATATAATATCCTACAGGCACGTATGCGTGAACTGGCATACCTGAATAAAGGTATCACCATTACGCTGACCGACAAGCGTGAGAAAGAAGAAGACGGATCGTTCAAACAAGAAATTTTCCATTCAGAAGAAGGTGTAAAAGAGTTTGTCCGTTTCCTGAACTCGACAAACACTCCGCTTATCGACGATGTGATTTACCTGAATACAGAGAAACAGGGTATCCCTATCGAATGTGCTATCATGTACAATACAGGCTTCCGCGAAAACCTGCACTCGTATGTAAATAACATCAACACCATAGAAGGTGGTACACACGAAGCGGGCTTCCGTACAGCTTTGACTCGTGTACTGTCGTGTACTGAAAAAATATGCTGAAGAAAGCAAGGCGCTGGAAAAAGCAAAAGTAGAAATATCTGGTGAAGACTTCCGCGAAGGACTGATTGCCGTTATTTCAGTAAAAGTAGCAGAGCCACAGTTCGAAGGACAGACCAAGACCAAACTGGGTAACAACGAGGTAAGCGGTGCTGTAAATCAGGCTGTAGGTGAAGCTCTTACTTACTATCTGGAAGAACATCCGAAGGAAGCAAAAACGATTGTCGACAAAGTTGTTCTTGCGGCAACAGCACGTATCGCTGCCCGTAAGGCACGTGAATCGGTACAGCGCAAGAGCCCGATGGGTGGAGGCGGTCTGCCAGGAAAGCTTGCCGACTGTTCAAGCCGTACGGCAGAAGAATGTGAATTGTTCCTTGTCGAGGGTGACTCAGCAGGTGGTTCTGCAAAACAAGGACGCAGCCGCCAGTTCCAGGCCATTCTTCCATTGCGTGGTAAGATCCTGAATGTAGAGAAAGCCATGTGGCATAAAGCATTCGAAAGCGATGAGGTAAACAATATCATTCAGGCACTGGGGGTACGTTTCGGTGTAGACGGAACTGAAGATAGCAAGAAAGCGAACATCGACAAGCTCCGTTATCACAAGGTGATCATCATGACCGATGCCGATGTCGATGGTTCTCACATCGACACCCTTATCATGACATTGTTCTACCGCTATATGCCTGAAGTAATTCAGGGCGGACACCTTTACATCGCCAACCCGCCTCTGTACAAATGCTCGAAAGGTAAAATCAGCGAATATTGTTACACTGATGAAGAACGTCAGGCATTTATGCAGAAATATGGTGACGGAACAGAAACCGGTATTCACACACAGCGCTACAAAGGTTTGGGTGAAATGAATCCGGAACAGTTGTGGGAAACAACCATGAATCCGGAAACACGTATACTGAAACAGGTAAGCATTGAAAATGCGGCTGAAGCCGACTATATATTCTCCATGTTGATGGGGGACGATGTTGCTCCGCGCCGTGAATTTATTGAAAAACATGCTACCTACGCTAACTAAATCCATCCTCACATCTTACAATGAGGAAAGCTCCGGAAACAATTTCCGGAGCTTTTTTATTTTCAGGGCTTGCCTCAGAATCTCACAAACCGGTATTCCTCTCTCCATTCATAACTATTTGAAACCTGTAAAAAGGAAAATCCAATCCCTCTCCGAATAAAAATTACACAGGGGATAAAAGCGTTTTTTCGGTTTTATTGTTTATTTTTGAAAAGACAATTAAACTAATACTTCGAAACAAGATGAAACTGATATTCCGAATCCAGTATCGTACGCTATGGGGAGAAGAAGTACGCATCATCTTCGATGAAGATGAGAATCAGTCAGTAGCCCTGTCTACCCGCGACGGCGTCGAATGGCAAGGCAGTTGCGACTACCAGTTGTCACCATGCGACGCACCTCTCACCTACCGGTACGCTATATATAGAGATAATTCATGTACACGTAAAGAACTGGGAGCCATCGCCCACATCATCTATCCGGGCAATGCCCAGCAGAGTTGTTATATTATAGACGACTGCTGGCGTGACTTACCAGAAAACAATTACCGGTACAGCTCTGCGTTCAACGGGAAATATACTCCGGTCAGTCCTGTCAGGCTGAACGACAATGTAGGAAGTTGCATAACATTCCGTGCCTTATGTCCGGGACTGAGCAGCAAAGAACAATCGCTCGGTCTTATAGGCAGTTGCAATGCCTTGGGCAACTGGGAATACTGCCGTCCCATACGTATGCGTGAAGTCCGCCCTAACGTATGGCAACTGACGGTAGACGCCTCATCGCTGAAATTTCCTTTCGAATATAAATTCGTAGCAGTCAGCAACAAGACCGGAGCCGTAGTGGCATGGGAAACACGAAACAACCGGATATTCCATACACAACCCTTACAGCGGGGAGAAACATATTTTCCACCTGAAACAGAAGTTTTTTTCAACACTCGCAGCTTGCGTGTAGCCGGATGTGCCATACCGGTATTTTCGCTTCGCTCGGAAGGGAGTTTCGGTGTAGGCGACTTTGGCGACCTGAAGACATTCATTACATGGGCATCGGCTACAAAACAGAAAGTCGTACAGATACTTCCGATCAACGATACGACAATGACAGATACATGGATGGATTCATATCCATACAACAGTATATCCATTTATGCTTTCCACCCGATGTATATTGACCTGCGCCAGCTTCCTGCATTGCAGAACGAAGAAGCCAGCCAAATGTTCGAAGAGCAGCGTATCCGCCTGAACAGTCTTCCGCAAGTAGACTATGAAGAGGTGAACAAACAGAAAAGAAGTTATCTGAGAATGCTTTTCGAACAAGAGTCAGAAAATATTCTAACATCTGAAAGCTTTGAAGCCTTTTTCCGCGACAACAAAGAATGGCTTATTCCATATGCAGCATACAGCTACCTGCGTGATCTGAATCACACTTCCGACTTCAACAACTGGGGCGAATATAGCAGATACGACAAAGAACAAATCCAGGAGTTATGTAATCCGGACAGTACTGCATACAGTAAAATAGCATTCTACTACTTCCTGCAATATGAATTGCATGTGCAGTTGCTTGCCACTTCCGACTATGCACGAAGCAAGGGAGTCATTATCAAAGGAGATATTCCTATCGGTATCAGCCGTACAAGTGTAGAAGCATGGGTAGAACCGTATTACTTCAACATGAACGGACAGGCTGGAGCACCACCAGACGCATTCTCTACCAACGGACAGAACTGGGGTATGCCGACTTACAACTGGGATGTAATGGCAAAAGATAACTACAGCTGGTGGCAAAAACGTTTCCGGAAAATGGCAGAATACTTTACCGCTTACCGTATCGACCATATACTGGGATTTTTCCGCATTTGGGAAATCCCCTATCATTCAGTACACGGTTTGCTGGGACAGTTTGTACCTTCCCTCCCGATGAGTAAGGAAGAAATTCAGAGTTTCGGACTGGCTTTCAGCAAGGAAACAATGACACGTCCGTTTATCAATGATTATATACTGAATACGGTATTCGGCGAACATAGTGAGGAAGTAAAAGAAACTTTCGTAAAACGGTTGCATCATGATATTTACGTCATGCGACCTGAATTTGATACACAACGGAAGGTGGAAGCTTACTTTGCCGACAAACCTGATGCTGAAAGTCAGGACATAAAAGAAAAGCTTTACGCACTGATCAGTGATGTACTTTTCATTCCCGACCGTGACAACCCAGAAATGTATCATCCACGAATCGCCGTTCAGAATGATTATATCTTCAAGCAGCTAAGAGAACAGGATCAGGAAGCATTCAATCATCTGTACAATCATTACTATTACCAGCGACATAATGAGTTCTGGTATCACGAAGCAATGAAAAAACTTCCTGTTCTGACACAGGCTACATCGATGCTGGTATGTGGAGAAGATCTCGGAATGGTTCCCGACTGTGTACCATGGGTTATGAACCAGCTGCAAATTCTGTCACTTGAGATCCAGCGAATGCCCAAGAGCCCGGCACACGAATTCGGACAGGTACACGAATATCCTTTCCAGTCTGTATGTACGATAGGTACACATGATATGTCTACTTTCAGAGGCTGGTGGGAAGAGGATAAAGAACTGACCGAACGCTTCTACCATCAGGAACTGGGACATTGGGGCAATGTTCCTGAACACGCACCAGAGTGGCTGTGCGAGGAAGTTATACGCCAGCATTTGGAGAGTCCGTCTATGCTCTGTATACTGACATGGCAAGACTGGACTTCGATGGACGGTGCACTTCGTAATCCGGATATCAACATCGAACGAATCAATGTTCCTGCCGATCCGCGTCATTACTGGCGCTGGCGTATGCATATCACGCTGGAAGAGCTGATGAAACAGGATGAATTTAATGAATACATACGCTCGATGATTGAAGAGAGCGGAAGAAGTGTTTCGGAACAAACTGAAGATGCAGAATAAGAAAATTTATATCTGATACACCGAATACTCAATACCAATTAAAAAGGCTCTATCACTTTTCCCAAACGGAATTTGATAGAGCCTTTTATATTGCTTATTAGAATCTGTAAATCTTTAGAACTATTCTGTACGATTATTCTTTGATACGAATCAGCAAGTTGGCAAGAATAGCAGTCAGTCCACCGGTTGTAATACCTGACGCAAAAATATTACGCAATGTTTCCGGCAACTGACAAAGTATATCGGGTACAAGTTCTACACTCAGACCAAAAGAGAAACTCAGAGCCATAACCAGTGTAGCTTTACGGTCAATCTTCTGTGCAGCAATGATACGGATACCAGCTGCAGCTACTGTACCGAACATCAACAAAGTAGCTCCACCAAGCACAGGCTCGGGCATCAGCGAAAATACAAGTCCTACAGCTGGGAACAAGCCGAGAACAATCAGGAAGCCGGCAATGTAATAACCTACATAGCGGCTGGCCACTCCTGTAAGCTGTATCATACCGTTGTTCTGTGCAAAAATTGAATTGGGGAAGGAATTGAAGAAACCAGCCAACATAGAGTTGAATCCGTCTGCCAGAATACCTCCAGAAGCGCGTTTCACAAAAGTTTCCCCTTCTACCGGTTCACCCGAAATCAGAGAATTGGCAGTAATATCACCATAAGCCTCTATTGCAGTAATCAGATAAACCAATGCCAATGCAATGATAGAAGAAATATCGAACGAAATACCATAGCGGAAAGGTACAGGTATATTGAAACCACCATAACTCTGTACAGCCGAGAAATCTACCATTCCCAATGCCCATGCTGTGATATAGCCGATAACCAGACCAATAACAATGGAGCTCATACGCAGATAGCGGTTTGAACTTCGGTTAAATATGATTATCAATATCAGAACAAGAGCAGCAAGACCAACATGTTCTATCGCTCCAAATGTTCCATTCGCCTGCGCAACAGCACCTCCGCCACATGCAGAAATACCTACTTTTATCAGACTCATACCGATAAGCGTCACAACAATACCCGAAACCAGCGGAGTAATAACACGGCGAGTATATTTCAATACACGACTAATAAGCATCTCTACCGAAGAAGCAACGATACATGCTCCAAAAATAGCAGAAAGACCTCCTGTCAGTCCGGCTGAGATGATAGGTCCGATAAACGAGAAACTGGTTCCCTGAATACAAAGTAATCCACAGCCGATCGGTCCTACCCGACGGCACTGAATAAATGTAGAAACACCAGATGCAAACAAAGCCATAGAAACGAGAAAACCAGTTGTTTCCAAATCAAGTTTTAACGCACCGGCAATAATCAACGGAGGAGTAATAATAGCAACAAAGATAGCCAACAGATGTTGCAAAGCAGCAAAAATTGTTTCTTTCACAGGCGGACGGTCATTCAGTCCGTAAATCAGCCCCGCCCCCGGAGCTTGTGTCTGTTCTTTTTCCATTAAAACTAATACTAACTTTTTAAAATATGAAAAATAAAAAAATGAAGGAACTGTATTCCAGACTCAGAAATACAGTTCCTCCACGAAAAATTACTCTTTTATTTTAATTTCGCAATGATCCAAGCTTTCGATAATAGCCAATGATTCTACATGAATACCTTGTGCACGCAAGTAGTCACCACCATGCTGGAATGACTTCTCTATCAAAAATCCCATACCCACAAGTTCTGCTCCTGCCTTTTGTACCAGGTCTATGATTCCTTTTGCCGCATTACCATTTGCAAGGAAATCATCGATAAACAATACCTTATCTCCCGGACACAAATAGTCACTGCTGACACATACCTCATACGAACGGTCTTTTGTAAACGAATACACCGTAGTAGTAAGCATGTTTTCCATTGTACTGGGTTTCTTTTTCTTTGCAAAGACAACAGGAAGCTCGAGCAAATATCCTACCATTATAGCCGGAGCAATACCACTGGCCTCGATAGTCAGTATTTTATTGATTTTTGTACTAGCAAAACGGCGTACAAATTCTACCGCCATAGATTTCATCAGAATCGGGTCCATCTGATGATTAATAAAATTATCTACTTTTAATATTCCTCCCTCAAAACATTTACCATCGCGCAAGATACGTTCCTTGAGTGCCTTCATATACCAAAAAGAGCTTTAATTGTTTTATATTTTAAATATTTTGCAAATTTACACGTTTTTATCTTATTTCCGGCAATGCTTGAGGGAGAGATATTATGCAAATACTAAAAATTATTCAACTTTAGGTACGTCGTTCACCGTTATATCTTCTGTTTCACCATCTGTTTGCCAGTCTGAAATATCACTGCCTTCAATGATCAGGCTTTCCTTTTCTATTTTCACTTTATACTTATAACATTTTCCTCCTACCAGATGTCCTTTCATTGCTTCAGTATAAGCTTCGTACGCAAATCCATCACGTTCATATGAAATAGAAAACTTCAATGTACCATCTTCTGATGTCGGATTCAGCAAAACGGCTATCTCATAGCCTTCTTCTGTAATAGCTACTCCTTCCGGCTCCATATCCAACAAGAGTTTATTGACTTCCGGACTTTCGACCACTGGCTGCATCTTTCCTTCCGTAAAATTATAGATATATTTCGAAGCAATTCCTTTTCCTTCAAAGCCAGCAGTCTTCAATGTTGTTTCAGCATCTTTTTCATTCTTTACGAGAGTGACCAGTACCAGACTGCAAGTATGTTTAAACGCAGATTCATCAGTAAAAGATACCTTACCAGAATTGGTCTGATAATTGCAAGTTTTATTGGCTACCAGAAAATCCCATTTTCCGATATTCTCCAACGTTCCATCCTGCTCGCTCAAATCCGGCATAGGCACATTAGCACGCTGAGCTCCTTCTGCATATGGATAAAAGGCACAAAAATCATAATTATTCTTCTGGTCCGGCCAAAACAAAGGAGTATCCGGCTGCCAGACACTCTCACCCAATGTCCACGAAATAGCATCATCTCCTTCGGGCATGAAAAATCCTATCTTATCACCTTGCATGAACGTTGTATGTCCGTCTTGTTGAGTAGTCGTTCTTGATATAATTTCTCCCGCAACAGAAGCTTGTAAGTTCAAAGCCAAAGAATCTGATGAAATACCCTCTGATAAATCTCTCTGCTGACATGATGCCAGTACCCCAATGGCCAGACACGACCATTTTACCAATGTCTTCTTCATAATGATAAATATTAATTTATAAAATCATTAATCCATTAACGCATACCATTTTCTTTTTATACCATTTTTGTACAATATTTACTTTCATGAAGCCAGAAACGAAAAAGTAATCAAAATGTATTTTGTTATAGAAATGAAAAAACATTGTAGCAACAATTGAAACAGGAAGAACATTTAAGTTTCGGTTTACACAAATAAGAATAAATAATTTCGACTTTACAGAATTATATCGTAAGTTTGTACAAATCAATAATAGCTAAAAACATGAAGAAACTTTCATTATTATTATCTTTTCTTCTCCTCGTCTTGTCGGGCTATGCACAACAAGCGAAATATGTATTTTATTTCATCGGTGATGGAATGGGAGTAAACCAAGTTCAAGGTACAGAATTATACCGTGGTGAACTGGAAGGTAAAATAGGTATTACACCTATCTGGTTCACACAATTTCCT
>ERZ779930.128-NODE-128-length-15047-cov-12.866_pt1 | contig 15047 bp, 9 predicted proteins | sample MGYA00511092_ERZ779930 | MGnify/ENA primary metagenome ERZ779930 (study PRJEB29588, sample SAMEA2162880) | human gut metagenome | biome: human gut; feature: human-associated habitat; material: faeces | place: Denmark | collected 2008/2010 ...
CATGCCCTCTCATAACGTTCTGTTGCTCTCATAATTGCGTTGCTTTTAAAATTATGGTGCAAAGGTAAGAACTTTTACGATAAAGGGCAAGGTATAAACGCAGAGCCGCTTACCACAGTCTGTTAAACATGGTCTCGAAATCATGGGTATTGGCCTCATTTATATTGATGCCAAAGACTGCATGATGTTAAAAGCACACCAGTCGCTAAGTAATAAAGAACTGAGTCTTAGAAACAAGACTATGGTAGATTTCTATATCAGCGTCATTAAGCGTTATCGCAAGGAACTTCTCAAACTCTCAACCCTCATAGTTGCAGATGCTTACTTCTCTACAAGTACATTTCTTTATAAATAAAAGTTTTTGTGTAATAGTTGTTTAATGACTAAAAGCAGACTTTAGGGAGTGCACTGACTACAGTTTTTAAATTTACGTATGGAAACAGTTATGAAAAGTAGTAAAAAGTAAAACACACACAAATATTATAGTTGATTTGTAAGCAAAAATTTGCTTTTATCATCTTTTTTACTTACCTTTGCGCCCAAAGTAGTTCAAGAAGTGAGGAAAATACGCAGATAACTGGCGTAAACCGACCTAAATTAGAACGAATAGCTAAAGATATATTATGTAATGCAGACAGTAAAAGAAGAATCATATCAAGCGATATTTAGGAAGTACTACCCTCGAATGTTTTATTATGCTAAACGTATCGTAGGGGAGGATGCTGCCGATGATGTAGTTCAAGAAGCTTTTCTTGAATTGTGGAATCGTATGGATGCATTGGAGACGGATGTCCCGCAGATAGAATCATACCTCTATAAGACGATTTATTCTAGAGGATTGAATTACTTGAAGCGCTATAAGAAAGTCAATACTGCAGCCATTGAAGATATCAACGAAATGCGTATGTCGTGCTATTTCTCTTCGTTGGGAGATGGAGAACAGGACATGGAAAACATGGAGTTGAGAAGAAAAATCAATCAGGCCATAGGGGAACTTCCTGATAAATGCAGGGAAATATTCGTTTTGAGCTATCTCAAGGATATGAAAAATAGTGAGATTGCTCTGATGATGAACGTATCCGTACGTACCGTTGAAGCTCATATTTATAAGGCTTTAAAGTCTCTTAGGGCTCGTTTGGGAATATTTTTTGTGTTTTTTGTACCTTTTTTATAGGTTATTGAGTAAGTGTTTTCTCAACAATTATTGTTGTGGTATTTAATAAGATTGTTAATTAATTAAGGATATTAAGCACGATTGTTATATGATAAATGAGGAATTAAAGGCGAGATTCTTGGCAGGTGAGTGCACGGAAGAGGAGCTCATCGCATTAAGGGATATATTAAAAAATTCTCCGGAGGAAAAACAAAAACTTTTCAAAGAAGAAAAGTTGAGCGATGAGTTCAAGGCGCAGTTCATGCCAAGGACCCAACTGATGCTTGCTGAACAGAGAATGCAGGCTAAGATCAGGGAGATGAAGGCTGAACAGCAGGCTGAGCATCATGCGCATATAATAGGTATGTGGCGTCGGGCTGCTGCGATTGCTGTGGTCTGCGTATTGGGTGGATTGGCCTGGTTCTATCTCCAGCACAATCCGATTTCTAATATGCAGATGCAGGTGGTGATGGCCAGTGCCGACAATGATACGACGGTTACTTTACCTGATGGAACTAAGGTCTGGCTCAACAAACTTGCTTCCATCAAATATCCGAAAGAGTTTGATGGTTCCGACCGTAAGGTAGAGATAGACGGTGAAGGTTATTTTGAGGTGACCAAAAATCCGCACAAGCCTTTCATCGTAGAGAGCGATGTGATGAGTGTTAAGGTGCTCGGTACCGTTTTCAATTTCCATGTGGATAAGGCTCATCAGCAGGCTTCCGTCAGTTTGCTCGAAGGTAAGGTAAGGGTAGAAGGAAATCATGATGAGGGTATGATCGTCTTGAAACCAGGACAGAAGGCATGTGTGGATGCGCGCTTAGGTAGTATGACGGTTTCTGAAACCGATGTCTATAAGAATGCAATGTGGCATGAGCACAAGACTTTCTTCAATAATGCAAGCGTGAATGAAATTGCCAAGATGCTGGAGAATATCTACGATGTGCAGGTGGTTGTTGATCCTACCATCAACCAGGATAATACTTACTCCGGTGTCATCAAAGAGAAGGAGACCATCGACTCGGTTCTCGATCTCTTGCAGAACACCCTGCCTATCCACTATCACGTGAAAGGCAGTAAGGTATTTATCACGAAGTAGTGAATCAGTAAGGTTTACACCTTAATTATATACTGTTATACGAGAAAAAGAGAGCACTTATTCAAAAAAATAATTTTTTGGGTAAGTGTTTTTTTGTTTTTTGCTGTTATATATTTGAAATTAATAACAACAAAAGGTAGTTATAATAACTTAAATGCTAAAAACAAGGATTATGACACATTGGTATCATTTACAAAAAACTAAAACCGCAGCTGCAGCCTTGGCTCTGATGTTGGTTTCCAGTTCCTGGACATCTGTAAAAGCCCAGATTTCGTTGAATGTTTCTCAGACCACTTTGGGAGCAGTCATCCAGAAAATCCAGAAACAGTCTAAATACCAGTTTACTTACGACGACAACTTGTCAAAGATGCAGGTGAATGCCGTTCAGGTGAAGAACGGTAAGGTAGAGGATGTTTTAAACAAGCTCTTGAAGAATAAGGGTGTATCTTATGTGATTAAGGATGGAATCATCTATCTGAAGAAAAAGGAAATTACTACAACTCCAAACACCCAGCAACCAAGACAGAAACGTACATATAAGGGTACGCTTCTCGATGAAAACAAGGAGCCTCTCATTGGCGCTACCATCCTCGTAAAAGGCACCAATCATCGTGCTGTAACTGATATGGATGGTAATTTTACCATCGAGACCGATGAACCTGCCCCTGTCTTGCAGTTTACATATCTCGGATATAAGACGATGGATATGGCTGCAAAGGAAGGACATAACGTGAACGCACAGATGCTTCCTGACTCTCAGGCGTTGAAGGAAGTGGTGGTTACTGCCCTCGGTATCAAGCGTGAGAAGAAGATGTTGGGATATTCCGTACAGGATGTCAAGGCGGATGCTCTCAATACGACTGGCGACCCTTCTGTGACTGGTGCCCTCGACGGTAAGGTGGCTGGTCTGCAGATGAATACTTCCAGTACGGGTCTCGGTGGTTCTACCAAGATCACTATCCGTGGAAACTCTTCTCTTACTGATAATAACCAGCCTCTTTGGGTGGTAGATGGTGTTCCTTTTACCGACAACCAGAGTTCTGATGTTTCTGCTTATGGCGGATACGACCGTGGTGGCACTTCTCTGGACATCAACCCAGAGGATATCGAGTCTATCTCGGTACTCAAAGGTGCCAACGCTGCAGCCCTCTATGGTTCACGTGCAGGTAATGGTGTGATCTATGTTACAACCAAGAAGGGTAGTCATAAGCAGGGCTTCGGCATCACATACAACGGTAACTTTACTTGGAGTAAGGTGGCTGAAACAATCCCTATGCAGAAGCAGTACGGACAGGGCTCTCAGGGTGCTACGGTTTATAAAACTGATGAGGATGGTAACAAGACGCTTTCCAGCGAGTTGGCATTCGGTGCTCCGCTTGATGGCAGAATGGAACCTTCTTTTCTCGGTGAGAACATCGCTTACCGCTATTATGGCGATAAGTTGAAGGATTACTTCAATACAGGTTTCTCCCAGTTCCATACCGTAGCTCTCGGAAATTCTGATGAGAAAGGTCATTTCCGTCTCTCTTTAGGTTTCAACGACAATAAGGGTCTTTTCGATGGAGAGAAATTGGATAAGCTGATAGTTGACCTTAATGCAGGTAGAACTATCAATAAGTATCTTTCTACAGATAGCAAGATTTCTGTTTCTCGCATGAAAGCTGAGAACCGTCCGATGACTGGTCTCAATGGAGAGGTAGCCCAGTTGCTTTTCATTCCAGGCAACGTGCGTTTGCAGGATCTTCAGACTTATACAACTCAGGACCAATTGCATCGCAACTGGTTCGGACCAGATATGCAGTATGCCAACCCATACTATGTTCGTCATCGCTTCCAGAATAGCGATGAGCGTTGGCGTGCCTTCGGTTACTATGGTGCTAATGTCAACGTAACCGACTGGTTGAAGTTTAATGCTAAATATGCTTTCGATTATTATCGCACACGCATCCAGGCCACAGACTTGAGTTTGGGTAACTCTGCTGTGAGCATTCCGGGCAGACACTGGAGCGAGATCGTTACCGATGATAATATGAGCCGTTCGGAGGAAAACAACTTCGAGCACAATATCTCTTTCCTCTTCTTGGGTGACAATCAGGTGACCAAGGATTTGCGCTTGGGTTACAATCTGGGCGCCAACATCATGTACCAGAAGTACGAGTTGCTGAGTGCTGCTACCAAGAATATGTTGGAGAAGGATAATTGGATTTTCAATACAGGTTATCAGTTGACCAATGCCAGTGAGAATGGCCATGAGCGCTCTATGTACTCAGCCTTCGGTTCTTTGCAGTTGGCTTTCCGTGAGTATCTTTCATTGGATCTTACAGCCCGCAACGACTGGTCATCTACCTTGCCAAAGGACAACCGTTCTTTCTTCTATCCAAGTGCAAGTGTGAGCTATATCTTCAGCGATTTCATGCGCTCTATCAACCATTCGTTGCCAGCGTGGATGACTTTCGCCAAGACTCGTCTGTCTTTCGCTCAGGTAGGTAAGGACCCAAACCCATACAATCTCTACAACACCCGTTCTTATACCTATGAGAATGGCATCCGTGTGCCAATTCCACAGACCGTGAAGAAGAACAGCAACCTGAAACCAGAGATCAAGTCTTCCTTCGAGTGGGGTCTTGAGATGAAGTTCCTGGAGAACCGTTTGGGATTTGATTTCACCTATTATTATACCAAGACCAAGAACTAGGCTATGCTTGTAGATGTATCTGCTCCTTGGACACAGCAATGGGTGAATGCAGGTAAGATTACCAACAAGGGTATTGAGCTGATGCTTTACGGCACACCTGTCAAGACCAAGGACCTCAAGTTCGATCTCACCATGAATATTTCCAAGAATATCTCCCGTGTAGATGAACTGGCTAATGGCGTGGATCACATCTACTTTAATGGCGATGGCGACATGCCAGTCAAGGTAGGTGCGAAGGCAGGAGGTAAGTTGGGCGATATCTATGCCAATAACCTCATCAAGCGCGATGCGAATGGTCAGATGGTGATTGGCGAGAACGGTCTTCCAATGCCTGTTACCAGTAGTGATGCAGGCGGAAATTTGGAGCAGTATATCCTCGATCATCCTATCGGAAACATCGAGCCAAAGCTTCTCATGTCTGTTACTCCAAGTCTGAACTATAAGGGTGTAAGTCTCACTGCGATGTTTGATATGCGATTTGGCGGCGATATCGTGAGCGTATCAGAAGGTATGGCTACTGCTGTAGGAACTTCAGAGCGTTCGGCTTATCGTGGTGAGTACAAGGAGTTGAATGGTGTGAGCGACTACTATATGGTAGTTCCTGGTGTGACAGCCGACGGACAGGTGAATACCAAGGAGGTAAGTGCACAGTCTTACTATTCCAACATCGGTTTGTACAAGTCGCAGAAGGGTTATGCAGAGATGTTTATCCACAGTGCTTCCTATATCAAGTTGAAGGAACTCGCATTGGGTTACAGCCTCCCAAAGAGCGTGCTCAAGAAGACTCCTCTTACCAATGTGAAGTTGTCATTTGTGGCACGTAATCTCTGCTTCCTGCTGAAACATACACCAGGCAATCCTGATGGAGGTTATGATACTTCTATGTTCTCACAGGCCCTTGACTTTGCCGCAGTGCCATATACCCGCACCTTCGGTTTCTCAGTCAATGTAGGCTTCTAAATACTATCAACTACAACATAAACAGTTCAAGACAATGAAAAAGACGATTATATTCAAGACGATGCTTGTGTCCATGGCATTGGTAAGTTTATCTTCCTGCTATGACATGGATGAGATGAGCAAGAATCCATACGAATTGCCTGATAACACTACTGGCGGCGGTGAAGAGCAGCCTGGTGAAGAGGACAATACCAAGTATGCCGATATCAATATCGACTATAAGGTGAGCAAGGAAGACTCCTTGGCGTTGAAGAGTGAGTTGAGCTCTGCCAACTCTGTTTTCCGCAACTTCCTCTATGAGGGATTTTTCAATGACTATCAGATCACTACCAACTTGAGTCATGATATCTATGCAGGTTTCGTTGCCAATAACCAGCCTAAGCATGGTGGTGCATCTCCTGATTATTCATATAAAGATGGATGGAGTGCTGCGCGCTGGAGACATTTCTATACCGACCGCAGCAGTGAGTATCGTACCTTGTTGCGTGCCTATAAGTTCAATGAAAATACCAACAAGTACAAGAACTTATTCTACGTCACACGTATCTACTATGCTTTCTTAGCGCTTGCCAACACCGATACTTATGGCGATATGCCTTTCAAGGAGTATGTACAGGCTAAGATTCCTGAGACCAACAATGTGGCTTATAATACTCAGGCAGAGGTTTACGATGCCATGTTCCGTATGTTGGAGCAGGCTGTTGATAGCATCAAGCCAAACGATGCAACTCAGATAGGTTACGCTACCGATGATATCTGCTATCATGGTGACTGGAACAAGTGGCTCCGCTTTGCCAATTCTTTGCGCCTTCGCATGGCTTTGCGTATTTCCAATGTAGATCCTGCCCGTGCTAAGGAGGAGGCTCAAAATGCTCTCAACAACCAGTATGGTCTGATGCAGAGCAATGAAGACAATATGCAGATTGTTCCTAAGTATGCTCCTGTAAGCCAGGGCGGTACAGATGACGTTGGTAACGAGCATCCTCTGGTGATGTGTAGTGTCTGCTACAATGGTGAGAGCGTAATGTCTAAAGATCTGGAGAACTTCTATCGCAATGCCAGTGAAGGTGGAGCAGAATATAAGATCAAGACAGGTAGAAATAACTATGTCACCAAGAAGATAGACCCACGTTGCTTGGTAAGCTGGTATCGCATCAAGATGACAGAGAGTACTTTGCAGGCTGGTGAAGATAGCCAGAGAGAAGACTTCGTAGGTTGTGAGTGTGGTGCTCAGGCTCCTGTCATAGACATGGGAACCTTGAATTATTCACTCACCCGTACTGCGCCTAAGAGTCTGGGCAAGAACTTGAATCCTAACTACTTCTTCAGTCGTGAGCGTGCTTACCTCCTCTTGGGCTATGCTGAGTCTGAGTTCCTGAAGGCAGAGGCTGTTTTGCGTGGATGGGCTGGCATGGAACTTACAGGTACCGTAGAGGATTACTATAAGTCTGGTATCAAGGCATCTATGGACTACTACGGCATTGCCAATGACAAGGCACAGGCTTACATCGATGGTGAGAAGGCCCTTACGGGTAAGGTGTTCGAGGGTAAGGGCAAGGAGAAGCAGCTTGAAGCAATCATCACTCAGAAGTGGATGGCTATCTTCCCTAATGGTAATGAGGGATGGGCTGAGTTCCGTCGCACCGACTATCCTGCTTTGGCAAATCAGTTGACCAACAATAGTGGAGGTGACGTGCCTATGGGTAAGAATATCAAGCGCATTCTCTATCCTTTCAGCGAGAATAACAACACTTACTTCACTTCTCATCCAGAACTCCAGAAGGTGAATACTCAGGGCACAAGACTCTGGTGGGATGTGGCTGATACCAATGACGCTGACGGCCATCGCCTGCAGCCAAACAATTTCAGATAATCATTCAGACTGTTGTCTATGAAAAGAAAATCAGTTTTGTTCATATTTGTATTCTTCACCTTGATAGCGCAAGCCGTCAGGGTGAATGTACAGAATGCGGTAGATTTCGTGCAGCCTCTCATGGGTTCCGATTCCGACCATGAACTTTCCACAGGCAATACTTATCCTGCCATCGCCATGCCTTGGGGCATGAATTTCTGGGTTCCACAGACAGGAAAGATGGGCGACGGATGGCAATATACCTATGCAGCTAAGAAGATAAGGGGTTTGAAGCAGACGCATCAACCGAGTCCCTGGATCAATGATTACGGTCAGTTTTCATTGATGCCTATCGTGGGTAAACCGGTATTTGATGAGGAGCAGCGTGCCAGCTGGTTCTCTCATAAGGCAGAGAAGGCTACACCTTATTATTATAGTGTCTATCTCGCCGACTATGATGTGACGGCAGAACTCTGTCCTACGGAACGTGCAGCCCTGATGTCCTTCACCTTTCCTCAGACCGATAGTGCTCATGTGGTAGTTGATGCTTTCGACAAGGGCAGCTTCATCAAGGTTTTCCCGAAGGAGCGAAAGGTGGTGGGCTTTTCTACCCGCAATAGTGGAGGTGTTCCTGAGAATTTCAGAAATTACTTCGTTATTGAGTTCGACCATGATTTTGAGGCTTTCATCAATGTGAAGGATGGTCAATACCAGGGTATGGTTCAGGGCGGTTATCAGGAGACTTACCAGCAGGAAGGCAATCATGTGGGCACCATCATCTCCTTCAAGATTCGTCAGAGAGGCGAGAAGGTTGTGGCTCGTGTGGCTTCTTCCTTCATCAGTGAGTCACAGGCCTGGCAAAACCTTCAGGAATTGGGACAGGCAGATATGCAGCAGCTCTGTCAGCAGGGTAGAAACCGCTGGAATGAGGTACTCGGCAAGATAGAAGTGGAGGATGAGGACATTGACCATCTCCGTACTTTCTATAGCTGTCTCTACCGCTCCGTTCTCTTCCCTCGTGCTTTCTATGAGAAGAATGCAGCCGGTGAGGTGGTTCACTACAGTCCTTACAACGGAACCGTACAGAAGGGCTATATGTTTACCGATACCGGTTTCTGGGATACTTTCCGCTGCCTTTTTCCACTGCTCAATCTGATGTATCCTTCTGTGAATGAGAAAATTCAGGCGGGTCTTGCAAATACCTATCTCGAGAGCGGATTCCTGCCAGAGTGGGCGAGTCCGGGGCATCGCGGTTGCATGGTGGGCAACAACTCAGCCTCTGTGGTGGCCGATGCTTATCTTTCCGGTTTACGTGGTTATGATGCAGAGACCCTTTGGCAGGCTGTGGTTCATGGAGCCAATGCTGTTCATCCTGAAGTGAATTCTACCGGACGTCATGGTTTTGAGTACTACAATAAGTTGGGCTATGTGCCTTATGATGTGAAAATTAATGAAAGTGTGGCCCGTACCTTGGAATATGCCTATGATGACTGGTGCATCTACCAGTTTGGCAAGGCGCTCGGCAAGTCAAAGAAGGAACTGAAACCTTTTGCCAAACGAGCGATGAACTATGAGAAGGTGTTCGACAGGGAGAGTGGTCTGATGCGCGGAAGATTGCTGAATGGAAAATTCCAGTCTCCTTTCAATCCGCTCAAGTGGGGCGATGCCTTTACCGAGGGAAATGCCTGGCATTATACCTGGTCGGTATTCCACGATCCTGAAGGACTCATCCGTCTGATGGGCGGAAAGGAGAAGTTCAACCAGATGCTTGACTCGGTATTCCTTCTCCCTTCTGTTTTCGATAATAGCTATTACGGATTTACCATCCATGAAATCAGAGAGATGCAGGTGATGAACATGGGCAATTATGCACACGGCAACCAGCCTATCCAGCACGCCATCTATCTCTATGATTATAGCGGACAACCTTGGAAGTGCCAGTATTGGGTGCGACAGGTGATGGACCGCCTCTACACACCGACACCAGATGGTTATTGCGGCGATGAGGACAACGGTCAGACTTCAGCCTGGTATGTTTTCTCTGCGATGGGCTTCTATCCGGTTTGCCCTGGTTCAGGACAGTATGCATTGGGTACTCCTTACTTCAAGTCTATGAAACTCCATCTGGAGAACGGACTGCAGGTAAGCATACAGTCGGAAGGTGACGGATGCTATGTTGATGACATGCAGATGAACGGAAAGAAGTATGATCTTAATTATCTCGACCTGAATTCTCTGAGGCAGGGTGCGCAGATCTCTTTCCGCCTTTCTGAAAAACCGAATTTGCAGAGAGGTATTCTGGAGTCAGATGCGCCATACTCTTTCTCAAAATTCATGAAATAGTATCATTAAAATATATCTTAAATTCAGAAAATGAGAAGAAGAATCTTTCCTATATTATTATTGTTGGCTTGTGTGATAGGTGGAGACTATCCACAAGCCGCTTTTGCTCATGATAAAGCTCAGGCAACCTCCTGTCTGACCCAATTTGTCAATCCAAGAATCGGAACGGGCGGTCATGGTCATGTATTCCTCGGTGCCAACGTACCTTTCGGTTATATCCAGCTGGGACCTACTGAGCATACCCGTGGTTGGGACTGGTGTTCCGGTTATCATCAGTCAGACTCCATTCTCATCGGCTTTGGTCATCAGCACCTCAGCGGAACGGGTATCGGAGAATTAGGCGATGTTGCTTTCCTCCCGGTGACAGATGCTCATCAGAAGAAAGTGCTCTTCCATCATGCCAATGAGAATGTTCGCCCGGGCTATTATGCGGTGAAATTGCAGCAGCCGAATGTATGGGTGGAACTTACCGCCACCAAGCGTGCTGGTTTCCATCGCTATACCTTTGGGGCAGACGTGAAGAAGGCACAGTTGGTACTCGACCTTTTTCAGGGTATCGGATGGGATAAACCTACCGATTATGCGCTGGATGAGGTGAAGGAAACTGCAGTGGCTGGTCATCGCTTCTCTACAGGATGGGCGAAGGACCAGAAGAATTTCTTCGTGGCTGAGTTCTCTCAACCGGTTCAAGTACAACCGCTCGATAGTGGACGCTGGCTGGTTCAGGTGGCAGATGCCACCCGCCCTCTGATGATCAAGGTTGGTCTCTCTGCAGTCAGCATTGCCAATGCTCGACAGAATCTGCAAACAGAGATTCCTGACTGGAATTTTCATCAGGTAGTGGCGCAGGCTGACGAGGCATGGAATCGGGAATTGGCTAAGGTGAAGGTGGAAACTTCAGATTCCATTGCCCGCCGCATTTTCTATACAGCCATGTATCATTCGATGACCGCTCCATCCGTATTCTCTGATGTCAACGGAGAATATCGCGGTGCCGACGGTAAGGTGCATCAGGGTGATTTCACCAATTATACCACCCTTTCACTCTGGGATACTTATCGTGCAGCCCATCCGCTGATGACGCTCATCCACAAGGAAATGCTCCCAGACGTGGCAAGTACCTTTATCAACATCTATCGCCAGCAGGGTAAGCTCCCAGTATGGCATCTGATGGGCAATGAGACCGACTGCATGGTGGGCAATCCGGGCATCCCGGTGCTTGCCGACCTGGTGCTCAAAGGATATGTCAAGGATAAGGAGGGAGCCTATGAGGCCATGAAACAGTCGGCATTGCGTGAAGACAGAGGCCTCGGTCTTCTCAAGAAATATGGTTACCTGCCTTATGACAAGGATCCGGAAATGGAGACTGTGGCTAAGGGACTGGAATATGCGCTGGCTGATGACTGCGTGGCGAAAGTGGCCCGACTCTTAGGCAAGAAGGCGGATGCGAAGTATTTCGCAGAACGTGCCCAGAGTTATCGTAAATATTTTGACCCGAAGACCGGTTTTATGCGTGGCATCGGTACCGACGGCAAGTTCCGCGAACCGTTTAATCCTTTCTCAGCCGTTCATCGTCAGGATGATTATACCGAGGGAAATGCCTGGCAATATACCTGGCTCGTTCCGCATGATGTGCATGGACTGGTGAAGCTCTTCGGTAATGAACAGAAATTTGTGACCAAGCTCGACTCCCTTTTCATCGTAACGGGCAATATGGGCGATAATGCCTCTCCTGATATTTCTGGTCTCATCGGACAGTATGCCCACGGTAATGAACCGAGTCATCAGGTACTCTATATGTATAATTATGTAGGTCAGCCTTGGAAGGCAGCCCGTCTTATTCGCCAGACCATGAATGAGATGTATAAGGATGATTTCGACGGTTTGAGTGGAAACGAGGATGTGGGTCAGATGTCAGCCTGGTATATTCTCTCTGCGATGGGACTCTATCAGGTAGAACCTGCAGGCGGCAAGTATATCATCGGCAGTCCGATCATGGACAAGGCTACCATCAGCTTAGGCGACGGCAAGAACTTCTCCATTATCTGCAAGAACAACAGTTCGGAAAATATCTACGTGCAGTCTGCCAAACTCAACGGTAAAACCTATACCAAGTCGTATATCATGTACCAGGATATGATGAAGGGAGGAACCCTCGAACTCCAGATGGGCAATCAGCCATCCAAGTGGGGAACCCGTGGTGCAGATAGACCTTAAAAGAAATCACAATTAAAATCGAAACATAAATAAACCCAGACAATGAGAAAAACAATATTTGCAATAGCCCTGATGTCGGCAATGTCGGCGATGGCACAAAAGCATGCTGAGGTAGATGTTCATGCCCGCTACACTAAGGTGGTAACACCTGTCAATGGCAAGTATGAGTCCAAGCGTCCGCCTGTAGCTGAGCGTCTCTTTACTTCAGAGGCAGTGGAGAAGAAAATCAAGGAAGTACAGAAACTCCTCAAGAAGAATCCGAAACTCGCCTGGATGTTCGCCAACTGTTATCCGAACACGCTGGAAAGTACGGTGCATTATCGCCAGTTGGCTAATGGCGATGACGATACCTTCGTCTATACAGGTGATATTCCAGCCATGTGGCTCCGCGATTCAGGTGCTCAGGTTTGGCCATATGTAGCCCTTGCCAACAAGGATGAGAAATTGAAGAAGATGCTGCGTGGTGTCATCCTGCGCCAGTTGAAGTGCATCAATATCGACCGTTATGCCAATGCCTATAATGACGGACCTACCGGAGCAGGTTGGCAGAAGGATGATACCGAGATGAAGGCAGAGGTTTTCGAGCGCAAGTATGAGATAGACTCTTTCTGTTATCCTATCCGCCTCGCTTACGAGTACTGGAAGGTAACAGGCGATGACTCCATCTTCGGAGAAGACTGGATGCAGGCTATCGGAAATATCCTCAAGACCTTCCATGAGCAGCAGCGCAAGGAAACAGCCAAGGCTTACCACTTTACCCGCATGACCGATCGTGCCTTCGATACCGTGGGCTGGGATGGTTTCGGAGCTCCTGTCAAGCCAGTTGGTCTCATTGCTTCCCTGTTCCGCCCTTCAGACGATGCCACGATTCTTCCGTTCCTGATTCCTTCCAATTTCATGGCGGTTTCTGCGATGAATAAGGCGGCTGAAATCCTGAAGCATGTGGCAGAGAAATCAGAGACTGAGCAGAAGAATAAGGCACTCGGGATTGCACAGGATTGTTCTGCCTTGACAGCCGAAGTAAAGGATGCCCTGCAGAAATATGCAGTCTATGATCATCCTAAATATGGCAAGATTTATGCGTATGAGGTAGATGGTTTCGGCAACCGTCTTCTGATGGATGATGCCAATGTTCCATCGCTTTTAGGTATGGGCTATTTGGGTGATGTTGAGATGAATGATCCGATTTATCAGAACACCCGCCGTTTCGTATGGAGCGAGGACAATCCTTGTTTCTTCCGTGGTAAGGCAGGCGAGGGTATCGGCGGTCCTCACATTGGTTATGATATGCCTTGGCCGATGTCTATCATGATGAAGTGCTTCACAGCCCAGAGTGATGATGAGATTCGCTGGTGTATGAAGACCCTCCTGAATACCGATGCAGGGATGGGATTCATCCATGAATCTTTCCATAAGGATGATGCTTCGAAATACACCCGTGCCTGGTTTGCATGGCAGAACACCCTCTTCGGAGAGTTGGTCATCAAGCTCATCAATGATGGTAAGGTAGATTTGCTCAACAGTCTCTAATTGATTTCCAAAAAAGTCACTAATTGATTTTTCTAAAAAGTAACGACAATGAAAGAAATTAAAATCATAGGTTCTGCTCTTCCCAACATTCCTTGGGAAGACAGACCAGAAGGCAGCAGCGTGCCGCTCTGGCGCTATTCTCAGAACCCTATTATCAAGCGTAATCAGCTACCCGACTCCAATAGTATCTTCAATAGTGCAGTAGTTAAGTTTAAGGATGGTTTTGCAGGTGTATTCAGATGTGATGACAAGAATCGTCGTATGACTCTTCATGCCGGTTTCAGCAAGGATGCCGTACATTGGGACATTGATGAGGACACCATCCATTTCGAGTGTGATGATCCTGAGGTAGGAGAGTGGGGTTATGGTTACGACCCTCGTGTGTGCAAAATAGGCGAAAAGTATTATGTCACCTGGTGCAATGGTTATCATGGACCAACGATTGGTGTGGCATGGACAGAGGATTTCAAGACCTTTCATCAGTTGGAGAATGCTTTCTTGCCTTACAACCGCAATGGTGTGATGTTTCCTCGCAAAATCAATGGCAAGTTTGCCATGCTGAGTCGTCCGAGTGATACTGGTCATACTGCCTTCGGTGACATCTTCTATAGCGAGTCACCTGATTTGGAGTATTGGGGGCATCATCGTCATGTGATGGCTCCTGCAGCTTTCGAGGAGAGTGCTTGGCAGTGCATGAAGATTGGTGCTGGCCCGGTGCCTATCGAGACTTCCGAGGGTTGGTTGCTGCTTTATCATGGTGTGCTCCATTCCTGCAATGGATATGTTTATGCTTTTGGTGCAGCCTTGCTCGATTTGGATGAACCGTGGAAAGTATTGGGCCGTTCAGGTCAGTATTTGATTACTCCTCAGGAGCTCTACGAGTGTGTAGGAGATGTACCTAATGTCTGCTTCCCATGCGCATCTCTCTGTGATGCAGAGACGGGTCGCATTGCAGTATATTATGGTTGTGCAGATACCGTTACCGGATTAGCCTTCGGTTATGTACCGGAAATCATCGACTTCATCCGCCGTACCAATATTATCAAGTAGAATCTTCAGAAAACATATTGATTTTTTTATGAAAAACGGTGTATTTCATAAAACAATAGTTCGTTAATAATTCAATAATGTGCTAAGCAGCTATACGCTGTAAGCACGAGAGATCTTTGAAAATCTTGCTAATTAAAGTTCGGTTCGG
>ERZ779930.149-NODE-149-length-13630-cov-3.17061_pt1 | contig 13630 bp, 9 predicted proteins | sample MGYA00511092_ERZ779930 | MGnify/ENA primary metagenome ERZ779930 (study PRJEB29588, sample SAMEA2162880) | human gut metagenome | biome: human gut; feature: human-associated habitat; material: faeces | place: Denmark | collected 2008/2010 ...
AAACCCGATCGTTTCTATCCACGACCATGGTTCTGCCGGACACGTGAACTGTCTGTCTGAGCTGGTGGAAGACTGCGGTGGTCTGATTCATATGGACAAGCTGCCTATTGGCGACGAAACACTGTCAGCCAAGGAAATCATTGCCAACGAGTCTCAGGAACGTATGGGCTTGCTGATTGACGAAAAAGCTATCGAACATGTACACAAGATTGCAGAACGCGAACGCGCTCCGATGTACGTGGTAGGTGAAACAACCGGCGATCATCGCTTCGCCTTTGAACAGGCTGACGGCGTACGCCCGTTCGATCTGGCCGTAGACCAGATGTTCGGTTCTTCTCCGAAAACTTACATGGTGGACAAGACTGTAGAACGTCACTATGAAAACGTTTCTTACGATGTTACCAAACTGAATGAATATTTGAACCGCGTGCTGCAACTGGAAGCTGTAGCCTGCAAGGACTGGTTGACCAACAAGGTAGACCGTTCAGTAACAGGTAAGATTGCCCGTCAGCAATGTCAGGGTGAACTTCAGTTACCTTTGAGTGACTGTGGTGTGGTTGCTCTCGACTATCGCGGTGAAAAGGGTATTGCTACTGCACTTGGACACGCTCCGCAGGCTGCTTTGGCCAACCCGGAAGCTGGTTCTGTACTGGCAGTATCCGAAGCTCTGACCAACCTGGTATGGGCTCCGCTGGCAGAAGGTATGGACAGCATTTCTTTGTCAGCTAACTGGATGTGGCCTTGCCGTTCACAGGAAGGTGAAGATGCACGTCTATATAAAGCCGTAAAAGCATTGTCTGATTTCTGCTGCGAACTGCAGATCAACGTACCGACCGGTAAGGACTCTCTGTCTATGACACAGAAATACCCGAACGGTGAAAAGATTATCAGCCCGGGAACCGTTATCGTTTCTGCCGGTGGTGAAGTATCTGACATCAAGAAAGTCGTTTCTCCGGTAATGGTCAACAAAGCGAAATCTACCTTCTATCATATTGACTTCAGCTTCGATCAGCTGCGTTTGGGTGGTTCAGCCTTTGCACAGTCACTCAACAAGGTGGGCGACGACGTGCCGACTGTACAGAATCCGGAATACTTCCGCGATGCATTCCTTGCAGTTCAGGAACTGGTGAACAAAGGCCTGATTCTGGCCGGACACGATATTTCTGCCGGTGGTCTGATCACTACCCTGCTGGAAATGTGTTTCGCCAATACAGAAGGCGGTATGGAAATCAACCTTGACAAGATCAAGTGCGACGATATCGTGAAGATTCTGTTTGCCGAAAATCCGGGTGTAGTGATTCAGGTAGCAGACAAACACAAAGCTGAAGTCAAGAAGATCCTGGAAGATGCAGGTGTTGGTTATGTGAAGATTGGTGTTCCGACTGAAGAACGTCACATTCTGGCAACTCTGCACGATGCAACTTACCAGTTTGGTATCGACTACCTGCGTGATGTATGGTATTCTACTTCTTACCTGCTCGACCGCAAGCAGAGCATGAACGGCTGTGCCAAAAAACGTTTCGAGAACTACAAGCAGCAACCGCTGGAATTTGTATTCGACAAATCATTCACCGGTAAACTGTCACAGTTCGTACACCGAGTGGCATCAAGGCTGCCATCATCCGTGAAAAAGGAACCAATGGTGAACGTGAAATGGCTTACATGCTGTATCTGGCAGGCTTCGACGTGAAAGACGTAACAATGACCGATCTGATCAGCGGACGCGAAACACTGGAAGATATCAATATGGTGGTATACTGTGGTGGATTCTCTAACTCCGACGTATTGGGTTCTGCTAAAGGATGGGCAGGAAGCTTCCTGTTCAATCCGAAAGCTAAAGCTGCCCTCGATAACTTCTACGCTCGTGAAGATACATTGTCACTGGGTGTCTGCAACGGTTGCCAGCTGATGATGGAACTGGGACTGATCACTCCGGAAGACAAGAAGAAGGGCAAGATGCTGCATAACGACTCACATAAATTTGAATCTAACTTCCTGGGTGTAACCGTACCGATGAACCGAAGTGTGATGTTCGGCTCACTGAGCGGCTCTAAACTGGGTATCTGGGTAGCTCACGGAGAAGGTAAGTTCTCATTGCCTTATCCGGAAGACCACTACAATGTAGTCCTGAAGTATTCATACGATGAATATCCAGGCAACCCGAACGGTTCAGACTACAGCGTAGCCGGTATCGCCAGCCAGGACGGCCGTCATCTGGCCATGATGCCTCACCTGGAACGTGCTTGCTTCCCTTGGGAAAACGCATATTATCCGCTTGACCGCAAAGACGAAGACCAGATCACTCCGTGGATGGAAGCTTTCGTAAATGCCCGCAAGTGGGTTGAAGCACATAAGAAAGCATAAGCCTAATAGCTTCTATAATGATAAAATGCACAAGCTTCATGATACAAAACCATGAAGTCTTGTGCATTTGTTGTTTATTCCAACTTCCTTTATTGCTAATTTATCAGCTTTTCATTTTGAGAACCCATCTATTTTTCCGACATTTGCAACAATCTTCATACGGAGTTCTCTATGTATCGATTTGTATTCATATTATTTATAGCTCTTTCATCCATACTTCAATCCTTTGGACAGACATTTAAATATATCGGAATGGAAGATGGATTAAGCAGCCAGCGCGTTTTATCTATCAGCCAGGGTGCACAAGACTATATCTGGATACTAACCCATAAAGGTATTGACCGATATAACGGAAAACAATTTGATCATTATACACTTCTGAAAGAGGGTACCCCTTTAAATTTCTATCCTGACTTAAATACCATCAATGTAGATATTGACCGAACTCTTTGGGAATATGGTAAAGATGGATATGTCTTTCGTTTCAATGAACTACAGGATACATTCCAATTAGTATTCGATTTGCGTAAGCAGTTTCCGCTACAAAAGAAACAACCGATTACAGCTGTTTACTTCGACAACTTTAAAAGAATCTGGTTCTGCACCAAAGGAAAACTCTATATATACGATACACAAAATCAAAAAAGTTACTCGCTTTCAAGCTCTATCAACGAAGAAATTATCTCTATTACCGAAAATGAGGAGCAGGGGATATATTATCTGGCCAGTCAAAACAAGATATATGCAACCCGGTTAGAAAAAAAGGCATTAAAGAAAATAACAGATATTCAAATTAAAAACATCTCTGTTATTAATTACATCTATTATCATTCTTATAGCCATCAGCTCATCGTTAACACGCTGGCTAATGGACTTTTAATATATGATCCTCAGTCACAGAAAGCAGATTTGATGGGGGATCTGTTAAAAGACATTCGTATCAATCGTATAATACCTTATTACAAATCACCGAATGATGTGCTGATAGCCACCGACGGAGATGGTGTATACTGGTTAGATATGAAAAGTCACCACTGTACACGCTTCCTGCAAGAGAATTATCAACTGCCCAACAAAATGAATGGGAGTATCATTAAAGACATTTATATTGATACGGCTCATCGAATCTGGAATGTTATTTACCCCACTGGACTAACTGTATATTCAGAACAATACCCTGCCTACGAATGGATTACTCACTCACGTAACAATACAAACTCCTTGGTAGATAACCGAATCAACGGTATCATGCAGGATTCGGAAGGAGATACATGGTTTGCAACGAATAATGGCATCAGCTGTTATAATCCGACTAGCAAAAAATGGCGCAACTACTTGTCATCGTTTGATCAGAATGCTCACAATGACAATCACGTTTTTATATCACTCTGCGAACTCAGACCAGGAGTCGTTATGGCTGGAGGATACATGTCCGGTATCTATTTGATATATAAAAATACCCAACAAGTAAGATACATTTCTCAATTATCCAATGAAGAAGAACCCCTTCCTGATAAATACATCCGAAGCATTCTACGCGACAACGACGGTAATATCTGGACTGGCGGATTTTATTGTTTACGTATGTTCAATCCCAGTAATGGTAAACGCTACCGTTATGATACGGTCTACCCCATTACACAGCTACTTGCCAAGGATGAAAACACTCTTTGGGTAGGAACGATCAATGGTATTTACATTTTTGACAAGCAAAAGAAATGTATGACACCTTATTATACAGACACAGAAATAGGCTGTATCAACATGATTTATCAAACGCCCGACAGAAGTCTGACCTACTTCGGAACTTACGGAAATGGATTATTTATCATCAATAACAAAACACATGCAATAACCCACTACAACGAAAAAAACAGTGGGCTTGTAACAGATAACATTTATTGCATTGCGCCTGACAAATACGGAAATATTTTGTTAGGGACTGAAAAAGGATTGTCCCAATTCAATATTAAAGAACAAATCTTTATCAACTGGAGCAAGGAACAAGGTTTAGTTCCGTCAAACTTTAATCAAGGCGCAGGCATTAATGCCAGAAATGGGAATCTGATATTCGGAAGCAGCAAAGGAGCCATCGTCATTCCTGACAGCATTGAGCTTCCCCGTACATTCTCCAGCCACATGGTATTTACTGATCTGAATATCATGTATAAAACTGTACACCCACAAGAACCCGGATCTCCCTTATGCAAACCATTGAATGAGACCACTAACATTGAACTGAAGTACAATCAGAATACCTTCTCTATGAATGTTTCCTCTATCAATTTTGATAATCCTTCGAACATTCTATACAGTTGGAAACTGGATGGATTTTATGACTTATGGTCTCCTCCTTCAAGTAACAACCTGATCCGTTATACAAACCTCTCTCCTGGTAACTATACCTTAAAGGTAAGAGCTATCCTGTTTGACAATCATCAGGTACTGGAAGAACGTGAGATCCAGATTTTTGTCGGCCGTCCATTTTGGCTTACCTTCTGGGCATTTCTCATTTATGCCTTAATCATTATTGGAACATTCTATGCATTAATACGATATCAGGCGATCAAACGAGAACGGCGTTCATCACGAGATAAAATCAACTTTTTCATCAATACCGCCCATGATATCAGAACACCTTTAACTCTGATCAAAGCACCTTTAGGAGAAATCTTAAAGAATGAACAACTGAGTGAACAGGGTATTTCCAATATAAATCTGGCTATTCAAAATACTGATAACTTATCAGAACTGGCCAATAACCTTATCAACTTTCAGAAAGAAGAATTATACAGTTCCAAGGTAACTGTATCTCAATACGAACTGAATCAATATTTACGTTCATATCTGCTTCAGTTTGAAAATTATGCGATCCAGAATGCCATAGCCTTGACTTATCAAAGCGATTTTGAAAATTTAGATGTCTGGATTGATAAGAATAAAATGGATTCCATTTTACGGAATTTAATCACGAACGCTTTAAAATACACTCCTCAAGGAGGAAAAGTATCCCTGAAAGCTACGCATAATAAAAATACATGGAGTCTGAATATAACAGATACAGGTATAGGTATCTCCCGAAATGACCAAAAGCGTCTCTTCAAATATCTGTTCCGGGGAGCTAATGCAACCAATCAAATGATTACAGGTTGTGGCATTGGTATGTTGCTTACTTACCGCCTTATCAAGAATCATGAAGGGAAAATCAGCTTCCAGAGTACGGAAAATGTAGGTACCAGTTTCCAACTCTGCTTCCCGATTAAAAGTAACCGGTACGTTTATAAATCAGAAGAATCTGTCAGCAACACCACTTTCTCTGTGTTGTTACAAGACAATACTCCTTCTACTCAGACTGGAGTTATTGCCGGCAAAGAATCCCATCCGGATGCTCCGCTCATTCTGATTGTAGAAGACAATATATCTCTTCGGGCCTTTCTTATGCAAAGTCTGTCTGAGACTTATCGGGTAGAAGGTGCCGGGAACGGTCAGGAAGCTTTGGAGCTTATACAAAACCAACAACCGGATTTGGTGCTTTCAGATGTCATGATGCCTATTATGGACGGTCAGGAATTATGTAAGAACTTAAAGAACAATATTGAAACCAGCCATATTCCGATCATTCTATTGACAGCACTGGGAGACAAAGAATACATATTAAAAGGATTGGGAAATAAAGCAGATTTGTATATAGTCAAACCTTTTGACCTGACTGTTTTATTGGCCAATATCAGTAATGTACTGGAAAACCGGGAACTGATCCGCCGCCGTTATCAACAACATGTCACTCAGCTTTCTGAAGAAGAAGTTCCTGCAGCAGGACCCACTTTATCCCCATTGGATGAAGAGTTTATGCAAGAGGTTACAGCCATTGTCAAAGAGAAACTGGACAAGGACCTGACAGTTGATACTCTATGTGCTGCCATGAACATGAGCCGAACCAGTTTTTATAATAAAATAAAAGCACTTACGGGAATCGCTCCTGCAGATTTCATCCGTAACATCCGTATGCAGGAAGCTGCCTTATTGCTCAGAAGTAAACGCTATACTGTTGCCGAAGTAGCAGATCGCATGGGATTTGCCGATCCGAAATACTTCACGGATACATTCAAGAAATTCTACGGAATGCCCCCAAGTGTGTACATGAAACAGGATAACAATCAATAAAAACGTATGAATTTTTACATTAAAGCATTCCTGATCTTCAGCCGTATCGGACTTTTCACCATCGGAGGAGGATATGCCATGGTTCCACTTATTGAAGCAGAAGTGGTAGACAAACGTAAATGGATCAGTAAAGAAGATTTTCTGGATCTGATGGCTTTAGCTCAAACTGTACCCGGCATTTTTGCTGTAAATATAGCTATCTTTATTGGTTATAAGTTACGCAAATTAAGAGGAGCCTTAGCTATGGCTTTAGGTACAATCTTGCCCTCTTTCCTTATCATTCTGGCTATTGCTTTGTTCTTTCAACAATTTAAAAGTTATCCGGCTGTAGAAAGTATTTTTAAAGGAATTCGCCCGGCTGTGGTTGCCCTGATTGCAGCACCGACTTTCAAAATGGCCAAAACAGCACGTATCAACCGTTATAACATCTGGATACCTGTTGTTTCTGCAGGACTAATCTGGTTACTGGACTTCTCACCTGTCTATGTCATTATTCTCAGCGGACTGGGAGGATTTATTTACGGACGTTGGCAAGCCCAACATAACAATCAACAGAAAGGAGAAATGGAACAATGATTTTCTTACAGCTCTTCTATACATTCTTTAAAATCGGACTTTTTGGATTCGGTGGCGGATATGCGATGCTCTCCATGATTCAAGGAGAAGTTGTAACCCGGCATGAATGGCTTTCTTCTCCGGAATTTACCGATATCATCGCAATCAGTCAGATGACACCCGGACCTATCGGTATCAATTCTGCTACTTATGTAGGCTATACAGCCGTTGTTAATGCCGGTTATTCACATCTGGTCGGTATTTTTCCTTCCTTTATCCTGATGCTTCTCATCAGCCGGTTCTTCTTGAAATACCAGAAGCATCCTTCCGTAGCTGCCGTATTCAATGGGCTTCGTCCGGGAGTAGTAGGTCTGCTGGCAGCCGCCGCACTGGTACTGATGAATGGAGAAAACTTCGGAAATGATACCTGGCAGGTAATGGTCAGCATTCTGCTTTTTATCGGTGCTTTCATTGCATCGCTTCGTTACAAAGTTAATCCGATCCTGCTTATCGTTATCTGCGGTATTCTGGGATACATTATTTATTAAAGACTTATGCCATGCTACATACTCCGGAAATTGCAATCATAGAACCTAATACTCTTACAAGTATCGGACTGAGAATCATTCTCGAAGAACTGATTCCCAATGCTGTCATCCGTTCCTTCTCAACTTTTGAAGCCCTGATCGATGACACTCCCGACATGTATACACACTATTTCGTGTCAGCTCAAATTTATTTTGCCCACACCAGCTTCTTTCTGAATCGTCGTCGGGCTATCGTTCTTGCCGTAGGAGAACAACCTGCTCTGAACGGAGTTCCTACACTGAATATCTGTCTGCCACAGGATCAACTGGTACAGGCTATCATACAACTCCGCAAATATGGACATAGCATGCATCCGCATCCTTCCACCCAACAACAGGATACTGAGCATGAACTTTCTCCCCGGGAAATCGAAGTTCTGGTGCTGATCACCAAAGGATTGATCAATAAAGAAATTGCAGATAAACTCAACATCAGTCTGACAACCGTTATTTCTCATCGGAAAAACATTACCGAAAAGTTAGGCATAAAATCGGTTTCCGGACTGGCTATCTATGCAGTTATGCGTGGTTATATCGAAGCCGACAGCATTTAAAACAATTTCCAGAAAACGATACGACAATAGAGATCCTTTTATCATTCAGACGGAATAAATTCAGTCTCTGCTTTTTCAATAGACAGTGCCGAGTACCGGATATTCATAAAGGAATCCTAATAAATGAGGATTGCATAACACATCAAATAGCCGTTACTTTGCAGCCGAATTACTAAACGACTGATTGAGACAGAATGAAAAGACGTATTACCCTTGCCCTGCTGGCTGGCATAAGCACACAAGTGGCTTTCAGCTCCCCTACAGACGAGTTACTTCCCAAAGACACTACAAAAGTTTTCGACATCGAAGAAATAGTAGTCATTGCAACCCCTAAAGAAAACAGCCTCTTTCGGCTACCTCTTTCTCGCAGAATGAAATGCGGGGAAATGCCGTAACCTCTGTTAAATCGTTGTCCGGTCTGGTACCTAATCTCTTTATCCCTGACTATGGTTCCAAACTGACTACCTCCGTATATGTCCGTGGTATAGGTTCACGTATCAACACCCCGGCTGTAGGATTGTATGTTGATAACATTCCGTTTATTGATAAATCAGCTTTCGATTTCAATTATTCGGATATTGAACGTATTGACGTCATGCGAGGTCCGCAAGGAACCTTATATGGCCGTAACACTATGGGCGGTCTGATCCGAGTATTTACCAAATCACCTTTTACCTATCAGGGAACAGATCTTCGGTTAAGCGGAGCTACCTACAATGACTACAAGGCATCACTGACACACTATCACCGGATTTCTCCTCATTTTGCTTTTTCTGTAGGATTGTTTTATCAGCACAACGGAGGTTTCTTCAAAAACAGCCTGACCGGCAAACGGATTGATACGGACGACGAATTCGGAGGAAGAATCCGTGCAATCTGGCTTCCGAAAGAAAATCTGAAACTGGATTTTACCGTCAATTATGAATATACCAACCAGGGAGGATATCCCTATGAATACACCGGTAAAGTAGAAGGAGAAGAAGACCGGGCAGAGTATATTGGAAAAATTGCTTATAATAATGAATGTGGATACAAACGGAACCTGCTGAATACCGGACTGAATCTGGAACATCAGGCTGAGAACTTTATCCTGAGCAGTGTTACCGGCTTCCAGTATTTATATGACCAGATGAATCTGGATCAGGACTTCACCGAACAAGACCTGTATACCATGATGCAGAAACAGAACTCCAAGACATTGTCTGAGGAAATTGTCCTGAAATCAAAACCAGGAAGACGTTGGCAGTGGACTACCGGTATCAGCGGCTTTTATCAGTGGCTGGGTACTAATGCCCCCGTAACTTTCCAGGCTGACGGAGTCAATTGGCTGAACCAGACGATCAACACCAACGCCAACCGCTACATGCCGCAAATCCAGATGGGCCCCATGAGCATGAAGTTCCAATTCAGCGATCAAATCAACGGATCCCAACTCCCGATTAACGGACGTTTCGATACTCCGATCCTCAACGGAGCCGTATTTCATCAGTCCACTTTCAATGATTTATTCGGACTGGAAGGACTTTCTCTGACAGCCGGTTTACGGCTTGACTATGAAAGTCTGCGTCTGAAATACGATACCGGATGTGAATTCACACATACCTATTCATTAAGTGGAGTTCTACAACCGCTGAACAAAGAAATTTCCATGATACCGGAACAGTCTTTTGAAAGCCGGAACAACTATCAGGGAAAACTCAGCCATGACTATGTACAGTTGCTCCCTAAAATAGCCTTGCAATACAACTTCGATAAAGGAAACAACATCTATGTCAGTGCCACAAAGGGATACCGTTCCGGTGGATACAACATCCAGATGTTTTCAGACCTGTTGCAGAATGACATGCAAAGCAGCATGATGAAAGATGTTGCTGATGTTACAATCCCTGTTATCAACAACGTCCCCATGATCGGAGATGACATCAAGCAGAAAGTCATCGGTATTCTGGAAGGAATGTCTGCCAGTGGAGAGACCGATATTCAGGCAACGACACTCTACAAGCCGGAATATTCATGGAACTATGAAATCGGTTCTCATCTGACGCTGTTCAACGGCAAGCTGCAAACTGATCTTGCTCTGTTCTATATGAGCACACGCGACCAGCAATTGTCCCGTTTCGCAGAAAGCGGACTTGGACGTATCACGGTCAATGCCGGAAAGAGCAGAAGCCTGGGAGGTGAAGTTGCCTTACGGGCACAAATCACAGATGCGTTCAGCCTCAACGGTAACTACGGTTATACCTATGCAACCTTTACCGACTATGTAACCGAAGAACGGATCAACGGACAAAAGCAGGAAATAAGCTACAACGGACATTATGTACCTTTCGTTCCGAAACATACCTTTACCGTAGGGGGAGAATATGTTTTTGCTCTGAAGAAAAACAGTTTTCTGGACAACATTACAGTCAATGCAGCTTATCGGGCAGCGGGACGCATTTATTGGACAGAAAAGAACGATGTCAGCCAGGCTCTTTACGGAACACTGAACGGACGTGTCAGCTTCAACAAAGGAAACGGTCAGGTGGCTTTCTGGGTCAACAATGCACTCAACAAGGACTATCAGGCTTTCTACTTTGAAACAATGAGCCGCGGATTTGCACAGAAGGGACGCCCCGTACAGGTAGGTGTCGATATCCGCTGCAGATTCTAATCTGCTTTTATCCTAATTCAACTATAGTTCAGGCGGTAAGCTACTTTTTTAATAAGTAACTTACCGCCTGAACACGGCTCTTTCATTTAAGCTTAGATAAAGGCACATAATTCCCCCACCCACTTCTTATGGGAAGCAGGGATTTTGTTATGATTGATACCCAAAACATTACGAATCCTCTGAAATTACAAATTATCTCATTTTTGATCCAGCATATGTATCATTGCGGTAAAGTCCAAGGAAAGTTCTCTGATAAGTTCGGCCGTTCCCTTAGCCTTGTCGGAGAGCTTTTTCCTTTTACCTTTCCATATCGAAAGTATTGCCAGTACCATCCTCTGTATCGTGTCAAGGTTTCTGGCGGACCTTGCACTATTCCGCCTGATGAAGTCCTGCCTCAGGTTGCGGTCAAGGTCCCAGTGCATGCTTTCTATTGCCCAATGCATTCTGGCTATTGTACTCAGCCGCCTGGCACTTCCGTGAAAACTGGAGACATAGAACCTCCTCTCGGAAGATTTCTGACCATCAGATTTTCTCTCCGTTGCAGTCCGTATTTCGACAACCGTCAGATTTCCATTCCACTTTTTCCTGTCCGTAATCAGGTCATTTCCACGAAAGATACGGCATACTCTGGTCTCTATTCTGCCATGTTCAAGAAAAGGGCCTTCCGAATATACATCCACAGGCTCTGCAAGTTCGACATTGTCCTCAACCCCATATCGCAGAGTCCTCTGGTTTGCCTTCAGCTCGATAAGGAAATCACCGCCTTTTTCCCGGATTTTATCTATGATGGCTTTCTGGAAGGACATGGCGTCTGCCGTAACTATGCATCCTGACACATCCACCTTGTCCAATAGTTTGGGTACGGAAGTTATCTCGTTGCTTTTTTCTTCACACATGTCCGTGGCAAGGGTGAAACCTCCTTCAAGGGAATAGGCGGATACGATGTCGGGGTTGCGTCCGTTTTCAAGTACCGTCCCTCTCATTGCCTTGCCGTCAATACAGAGGATGTCCCCGGCACAACCGACAAGCTCATCATGGAAGGTGGAGGTAAATTCAGACATCCGCTCAGACATGGCTTCATCATCAATATGTTTGAATATACGGCAGAGCGTAGGTTCAGAAGGCACGCCGTCCAACAAAATTCCTAAAGAGCGGAAGCGTTTCAGATTACGCTCGCCGAATCTGATTATATCCGGTCTTGTTATACACTTGCCCAGCCGTCCGAGTATTACAAGGAGAAGAATATCTTCCAGCTTGTATTTGTAGTTTCCCTTGTCTGTCCTGCGGTAATCCGGCACTGATTTCACAAATTCTTTCAGATGTTTCATTATGCTGCCACGACGGCAGAATGCATGTTTCTTTTTTATATATTAGACATGCAAAATATTGCATATCAGCAAAATAAATCGTATTTTCGCATAGCGAAAATTAAGGCGGAAATCAAAAAACGACCTCTGTCGCATTTGATTTCCGCCTACAAAAATAATTTTATATGAACGATAAAAAGAAACACCGGAAGCGGTGCTTCCTGCATCGCTGTGCGCAAAAATAATGGTTTTTCGGAGAATAACAAGGATTATAGAGGTTGTTTTAAATGAAAGAGCCGTGTTCGTTGATGAAGGTCTTGAGGTGTTTCATGTGTTTGGCTATTGTATTAATTGTATATTGCCGTTTCCGTAAGTAAGTTTCAAATTCTTGGAGAAAACTGTATGTGAAATTTTCAAAGGTAAGTGATCTTTTAAAATCTTTCAATAAGGCGAGGGTTGTCTGTAAATTGTGTTTGGTACTTTCTTTTCGGGAAGAATTTTCTACCCAATGTTCACCAAAGTCAAAAAAATCAGCAGGGTGATGTTTGTAGTGTGAGGGTGTGTCCTTCAATAAGGATAAAGATATGTCTTTCCCTTCTTTCCATGCTTTCAGTTCTTTCCATTGCAGTTTGAGCATAAATTCTTGTAACATCCGGTTCAGTTCTTCCTCCTGCGGATGTTTGATGATAATTGCATGTCTGGTGTCCCATTGTTCCGGGTAAAGATAGATATGTGTGGAAAAATAGATCTTTTTGCTTTCCAGATAAGCCTCTACTTGCACCAGAGCTTTTCCTTCGTTATTTAAACTCTTTTTACGATTGTAAACTAAACGGTAATTAATCTTTTTCATAGGGCTTTGTAGTTAATAAAACTTTCTATATTTCATGTTTTATTGATGAACTATCACAAAATATGCCTCTTTTCTTCAGGACTCGTTTGAATCTTGCTTTTTATATTCTTTTGTTGCCTGTTAGAGTATGTTTACTTAAATAATCTGACATAAATGCATTCAATAGGTGTATAAAAGTTGTATTTATACATCATTTTCTCATCTAAAAGTGTTAAAAAGCACGTTTTATGACAGAAAATACTAGAAAAATAGTACTTTTTCGCTTTTTATTACTAATTTTGCGTTTTGTTAGAGTGAATGAAATTTTATTAATGTAAGGTTAAACTTTAAGAGAGATTTTTATGAGAAGAAAATTGATGCTGTTATTGACCTGCCTGTTGATAGGTATCGGTCTGGTAAACGCTCAAACTTCGAAGGTGACAGGTGTTGTCACTTCAGAAGAAGACGGGTTACCTGTAGTAGGCGCATCTATCATGGTTAAAGGTACTACAATCGGTACCGTTACTGACCTGGATGGAAAGTTTACATTGCCTAATGTGCCAAGTTCGGCGGAAACTTTAGTCATTTCATTCGTAGGAATGAAACAACAGGAAGTA
>ERZ779930.169-NODE-169-length-12173-cov-17.8745_pt1 | contig 12173 bp, 14 predicted proteins | sample MGYA00511092_ERZ779930 | MGnify/ENA primary metagenome ERZ779930 (study PRJEB29588, sample SAMEA2162880) | human gut metagenome | biome: human gut; feature: human-associated habitat; material: faeces | place: Denmark | collected 2008/2010 ...
AAAGGTACACAAGGCACGCAGATTTAACATTTCCCAACGCATATTTAACGGTCTTTAACACACTTTGGCACGCTTTTTGTTGTGTGCCGACCTTACCATTATTTAACACAATTAACGCACATTAACTTTGTTAAACTTTAATAAAAATAATGTTTCACGTGGAACGTTGGAAAGGTGATTGTTTCACGTGGAACAAAAGGGGCGATGGTGATTGCAAGTGTTAACAACAGTTAATTTATTTCTTTAAGATTTTTTAACGAAAATAATTTGGTGGTTTCGCAAAAACGTTGTATCTTTGCAACGTGTTTAAGAAACAATATAAGTTTAACAAATTAAATTAGGTAATTATGAATGAGATTTTTAATGAGACTGTTTTTAACTGCATCACTAGTGTTAACGCTTTGATGACTTCAAACGAAGTCGCCAAAGATGATAAGGCGGTTATTAAGTTGAACCGCTTCAAGAAGTGGTTGAACGAGTTTGCAGCAGCAAACGGTGTGAATGAAGTAAAGTAACCCTCATTTACACACAACAGAAGTTTAACGTTTTAAAAGTTTAAAGTTATGGCTAAAGGTTTTAGTTTTGCTAGTACTTTTAACAAGACTAGTTTTGGAATCGACACAACCGATTTTCCATTTGTGAAGTTAACCGACATATTCAACAGTGAGAAAGATGGTGGTGGTGACGTGGTGCATCCTATCAATGGCATGTACGTTCACAAATCACAGTTAGGCGATTCACCTGTAATTATTGACGCAGAAAACAAGCGTTTAGTGAACTTACCACAGTTCACAGGTGACACAATTCGTGAAATTTTAGCGAACCCAGATGCGGTGGATGCTATCAAAGCGAACAAAGTTGGTTACACGATTTATGAATATGAATCGCACGCTAAAAAGTGTTACGGCATTACCTTTGTAGATAAGTAGTTTTGTAGGTAAAAAGGTGGATAACGTTACAGGGGTAAACAATATTTAGTTATTGTTACCCCTGTTTTTTGTTTCATTTTAAATTAGTGAGTTATGGCAAAAATTAACCCGATTGGGTTTTCAAAAAGAACATTTGCTGCAACGGGTAAAATACACGTTGACATACAAATTTTGAATGCTATTGAATCACGTGGTTATTTGCGCAAAGAAATTGCCCGTGTATTTCAACAGGCAAACAGACGCATCCAAAACGTTGAAAAAACGGGGTTTGTTTCGCCAGCTGTTGTTGCTTTGAACAAAGGTGACATAAAAGGTTTTACGAAATTTTCAATGAAACACGATTGGAACGATTTAAAAATAGAATATTCCAAAGCGGTTTCTTTCTTGCAACAACCAACTTCAACTGCTAGCGGTACACGTGAATATTCAAACCATTTAAAGAAGTCTTACAACTTGAAAGACAAAGAATTTAAGTTGATGCAAGACAAATTAATGGGTAAAATTGCAAGCGTTTCAGACGAAAGATTTTTGGAAAACTATTTGATGCAATACAAAGATTTCACGGGTGAACTAGAACAGGAATCACGTGACGTTTCAGACCAAATCGAAGATGATGCAGTTAGAATTGAAAACGCTTTGGATGATGCAATAGAACAAATCGCAAGCGACCCAAATTCTGAGGCATACGTGAACAACGTTGACGATTTTAACACCGATGACCCGTTAAAAAAGATTCTATCAGAATTCGAAAAATTTGGTTTATAATGAAGAAAATTCCCTTTGAACTACATAACGAAATTTACACGCCTAAAGATATTGCAAAAGTTTTATCTTTGGCGGTGAATGAAAAGAATTTTACAGGCAACAATAAGGGCGAAAAGTTCTTAAATGTTCCTGTGTCTTTCGATATTGAAACTACATCATTTTACAGTGATGAAGACGGGGAAACATACAGTTACGAACGCTATATGAAATTAGGTGGAAAAGAAACCAAAATGAAAAAGTGTTCTTTAATGTATGTTTGGCAATTTGGAATAAACGGTTTTTGCATAATGGGGCGTACGTGGGACGAATTTTTGCAAATGTTATCCGAAATAGCGGATATATTGGAACTTTGCCCAAAGAAACGTATTATTATATACGTTCATAATTTGGCGTATGAGTTCCAATTTTTCCGTGAGTTGTTGGAATGGGAAAAAGTTTTCTCTATAGATTTACGTAGACCAATTTACGGAATAACAAAAACAGGTTTGGAGTTTCGTTGTAGTTACTTACTTTCTGGTTATTCGTTGGCGAAATTGGGTGAACAACTTCACAAATACAAATGTGAAAAGTTAGTTGGCGATTTAGATTATTCCCTGTTGCGTCACAGTAAAACACCGCTGACACAAAAAGAAATTGGCTATTGCTTAAATGATATAAAAGTGGTGATGTGCTACATACAGGAACTTATTGAACATTACAAAGGAATAACCCGTTTGCCGATTACAAAGACGGGGTTTGTCCGTAAATATTGCCGTTCGGTATGTTTTAAAACAACTGACGAAACAGGTAAAACGATTCCGAACTTTAAATATATTGATAAGATTCATTCTTTAAATATAACAGGGATGGAAGAATTTGCGATGTTACAACGGGCGTTTTCGGGCGGTTTTACACATGCCAACGCAAAATATACCGATAAAGTAATTGAAAACGTTGACAGTTACGATTTTACTAGCAGTTACCCTTATGTGATGGTTTCGGAAAAGTTTCCGATGAGCACGGGTGTTGTTGTTCCTATAAAGTCAATGAAACAATTTGAGTTTATGACTAGTAAATTTTGTTGTGTCTTTGATGTGGAGATAACAAACATTTTTGCTAAATCAGAAAACGAAAACCCCATATCAGTTAGTAAATGTTTCGTGAAAGAAAACGTTTCCGAAAACAACGGGCGTTTAGTTTGTGCAAAGAAAATCTGTATGACAATAACCGAAATAGATTACAAAGTGTTTTCGCAGTTTTACACGTGGGAACAAATAAGAATCGGGCGAATGATCTGTTATAGAAAAGAATATTTGCCAACTGAATTTGTAGAATCTATTTTACACCTGTATGAAATGAAAACAAAACTAAAGGGTGTAAAGGGTAAAGAAGTAGAGTATCTGAATAGCAAAGAAATGCTGAATAGTTGTTACGGAATGTGTGTTACAAACCCGTTGCGTGATGAAATTTTGTGCGATGGCGAAACGTGGGATATTGAACACCTTACAGGCGAAAGACAATTAGAAATGCTGAATAAATACAACGATAGCAAAAACCGCTTTTTGTTTTACCCCTGGGGTATTTATGTTACCGCTTACGCCCGTAGGAATCTATTTACGGGTATTTCTGAATGCGGTGACGATTATATATACAGTGATACCGATTCCGTTAAAATTATGAATGGGGATGCCCACAAAGAATATTTCAAAGCCTACAACGATTTAGCGCAACAGAAATTGCGTGCCGCCTGTAAGCATCATAAAATATCATTTGAAAAGGTTGAACCCGTCACGATAAAGGGAATCGCAAAGCCGTTGGGTGTTTGGGACTACGAGGGACGTTACACCCGTTTTAAAACTTTGGGCGCTAAAAGATATATGGTGGAAGAAGAAAACGCCCTTACTGTAAACGGCAAAAATTATAATTATTCAATGACCGTTTCGGGTGTTAACAAAAAATCTGCTATCCCCTATATGGTGGAAACGTATGGTGAAAATGGCGTGTTCGATGCCTTTACTAACTATCTAGACATCCCACCGAGTGCAACAGGTAAGAACATCCACACGTATATAGATTACGAACAAACGGGAACGATAAAAGACTATAAGGGGACCGTTTCAAGTTACGATACGACCACAGGGGTCCACTTAGAACCGACGGGGTACACTTTAAGTCTTTCAGTTCTTTATATAAACTATTTAATGGGAATAAGATTAAAAAAGGAATAATATGAAACAGAAAAAAGAAAAAGTTGAAACACCGAAATTTTACACGTTGAATCGAATTTTATCAAAAAATGCCGATTACAATGTTATTTTCGGTGAACGTTCCAACGGCAAGACTTATGCAACCCTGTTGTATGGTATCAAAGAATATCTTAAAACAGGTAAACAAATGGCGTATATACGCCGTTGGCGTGAAGATTTAAGGGGCAAACGTGCCGAAAGTTTGTTTGCGAATCACGTTGCAAATGGAGTGATACAGGAACTGACAGGCGGTAAGTTTAACGAAGTGTTTTATATTTCGGGCAAATGGTTTCTTTCGTCTTATGATGCCGAAACAAAGAAACGTACACCCGACAACAACCCGTTTTGTTTCGGTTTCTGTTTATCAGAACAGGAACATGAAAAATCTAGCAGTTACCCGAATATAACAACCGTGGTATTCGACGAGTTCCTAACAAGACGTTATTATTTGCCCGATGAATTTATGTTATATATGAACCTGTTAAGCACGATTATTCGACAGAGAAACGATGTTAAAGTTTTTATGTTGGGTAATACCGTGAATCAGTTTTGCCCGTATTTCTCAGAAATGGGATTGAAACAAGTTCGTGCGATGGAACAGGGCACAATTGATATTTATAAATTCGGTGAACACGGTGCGACAGTCGCAGTAGAATATTGTAGTACGATTGTTAAGCACAAAGCGAGCAACAAATATTTCTGTTTCGATAACGAAAATCTGCAAATGATTACGGGCGGTAAATGGGAACTCGCAGCATACCCACATTTGCCTGTAAAATACAAACCGAATGACGTGTTGTTTGTCTTCTATATTCAGTTTAACGAAATGACCTTACAGGGCAACGTTATTCAGTTGGAAGACGAAGAAACCGGTGTGAACAACTTCATTTACATTCACAACAAAACAACCCCGATTAAAGACACGGATAACAGTTTGATTTATTCGTTGCAAATGAACGGTAAACCGAACTACAAACGAAAGTTGTTGAGCAACGCAACGTTTGTTGAATCACAGATTACTAGATATTTCGCAACCGATAAGGTATTTTATCAAAATAACGAAATTGGCGAAATAGTGCGTAACTATTTGATGGCAAGTGCAAGAAGCAACATTATTACTTAATACCTGTTAACGGAGGTTAAAAATGTTTCACGTGAAACATTTTTACCCCGTTTTATTTGGTAACACCAAATAATTTTCCTATCTTTGCAACATCAAATAACAAAGTTAAAATTTGCTATATGGACGTAAACGGAATAGTATCATTAATTAGTAACGTTGGTTTTCCTGTTGTGGTTTGTATCGCCCTGTTCTTATATATGGAGAAACAGAACGAACGTCACCAAAACGAAACCGACAAGTTAAATGAAACCGTACAAAGTAACACTAAGGTATTGACGGAACTTTGTACCTTAATTAAAACGCTCGTTAAATAATGGAAAAAGAAAACTTATATAACAGGTATCAAACAGAAGTTAAAAACAAAGATTCTGCATTATTCACATTTATGCAGCGTATTCTTTGTATGACTTCAAAGATGTTTGAATACACGGGCACACCCGAAACAATGCCCCCTGTAGAACTTGAAAAGATTCTGCAAACATCGGGTAACGTTGGTATCGCAAAAGTAAACGGGGAACTGTATGCTTTAAAGGGTACACGGGGCGGTGAATGTGATGCGTATTATCACGGCAAAGATTACGTTGTTGCAAACCCGTGGTTAAATTTGAACAAAACGTTTAAAATTGATTCCGATATTGTCGTTATCAACAACACACCGTTTGCAGATTCACTTTTGCCAATAATCGGCAAATATGGAGTTCTTTACACCGATGCGACAATAACGCTTAATTTGGCTAGCATTTTAACACGTATCACTATGTTAATTTCTGCTAGTGACGATAAGACCAAACAAAGCGCAGAATCTTTTTTGCAGAAGATTTTAAACGGTGATTTCTCAGTAATCGGGGAAAATGCCTTTTTCAAAGGTGTTAACTTACAAACCCCACCGACACAGGGAAACCAACAAATCGGTCAATTAATTGAACTGTTGCAGTACTACAAAGCATCAATGTTAAACGATTTAGGTTTGAATGCAAACTATAATATGAAACGTGAACGATTGAACACGCAAGAAGTTTCAATGAATATTGATGCGTTGATGCCGTTCGTTGATTCAATGTTAACAGAACGTGTTGAGGGTGTGAAACGTGTTAACGAAATGTTCGGTACGGATATTACGGTAACGTTGGGTTCTAGTTGGAAGATTGAGCACGAAAATTATTTATCTTTGCTCAAAGCAACAGAAGACGGGCACGACCACACCGACACAGAAGACGTGGACCCTGTAACGGAAAACGAAACAGAAGAAACGCAAGAAACAGAAGAAACGGAAACAGAAACAGAAGAAACGCAAGAAACAGAAGAAACGGAAACAGAAACAGAAGAAACGCAAGAAACAGAAGAAACGGAAACGGAAACAGAAGAAGATAAAGAAACAGAAGAAACAGAAGAGAAAGACGATGAAAATTAATGAACTTTTCACGGGTGAAAATGGTTTGTTTGAAAAAATCTTTGAACCCCTGTTTCCTGTTTTGTATGAATCAATTTTCGGTGAAGACGACCCTAAATTAATCGATATTGATTTACGTTTCAAATATGGAAACAGAACTCTAGTTGATGCAGTCACAAACGAAACTGCAACAGATATTGTTAAAAGCATTATCACGGTGAAGTTTGATGAATGGCAAAAACAGATTCAAGTGTTTAATAACGAATATGACGTGTTGAACCCTGTAACGTCAAAGACAACGGAAACAACAAATAACACCGTTGACGAAACAGGCAATAACAGTACAGTCGATTCAAGTGTAACCTTTAACAATGGAGATTTCGGAAATGACACGAAACAGCAAAGAGATTCCACAGGGAACAGGCAAGAAACGGGCACGAAAACAGTTGTTAAAAACGGTGTGCCGTCTAGTGTTCCAACTAGTGAAATTATTCAAAAAGAAATGAGTTTGCGCAAAACTAATTTCAAGACGCAAGTGATAACAGAACTTGCAAAAGAGTTAACAATAGATATTTATTAATACTTAATTTTTATAAAAATGGAAGTAAAACAGATTTATAGTTTAGTAAACACCGTATCTGGTGAAGTTTTGGGAAAAACCGATATTGTCAAAGAAGATTTGACAGGAATTGTTGATTTGGGCAATGAGATTTTTAATCAGAATGCCGTTGATAATTACGTTAAATCACTTGTAAACCATATCGGCAAAGTGGTTTTCGTAAGTCGCCCTTACAGTGGTAAAGTTCCTAGTGTGTTGATGGATGCCTGGGAATTCGGTAGCGTATTGGAAAAAATTTCCGCTGACGTTCCACAGGCTGAGGAAAACGACACGTGGGATCTTACGGACGGCACAGAGTACAAACAGGATGTTTTTCACAAACCAACTGTTTCTGCTAAATTCTTCAACTCAAAGGTAACTTTTGAAGTTCCTGTATCTATCACAGAAAGACAGGTAAAGGAATCTTTCAGCAGCGCAGCACAGTTGAACGGTTTCCTGTCAATGATTTATTCAGCAGTTGAAAAGTCAATGACTATCAAGACCGATGCACTTGTTATGCGTACTATCAACAATATGATTGCGGAAACTTTGGACGCAGACAAAAAAGCTTTCGGTTGGGTAGCGTCAACAAACGAAACAGTTGACTATACTAGTGCGTCAACAGTTCGTTGCGTGAACCTGTTGAAACTTTACAATGATAAAACAGGTGCGTCTTTGGCTGCAAATGTAGCGGTAACAACCCCCGACTTTATCCGTTTTGCCGCATATATGATGGGTTTGTATGCAGACAGATTGCAGACAATTTCAACCCTGTTTAACGTTGGCGGTAAGGAACGTTTCACACCTAAAGACGTTTTGCATACCGTTCTGTTGTCGGATTTCGCAGCAGCCGCGAAAACCTACCTGTATGCCGACACGTTCCATAATGAGAACGTTTTGTTACCACAGGCGGAAACAGTGGCAAGTTGGCAAGCAACAGGCAAAGATTACGCTTTTGCCAACGTTTCAAAGATTGATGTAAAATCTGCTAGTGGTGCAAATGTTTCAATCAGTGGTGTATTGGGTGTTATGTTTGACCGTGACGCTTTGGGTGTTACCAATTTGGATAAGCGAGTAACGACCAACTACAACGCAAAAGCGGAATTCTTCAATAACTACTACAAGTTTGATGCTGGCTACTTCAATGACACAAACGAAAACTTTGTTGTGTTCTTTGTCGCCTAATTTGGTTGTTTAACTGTTGGGGTGTGTTTCCTGTAGTTGATAGCACAGGGGCACACCCTTTTAACTTTTTGCGGTATGATTAAAATTAAAACTTTCGTTTACAACGGCAAACCCAACGAAGTAAACAAGACCTTACAGGAAAACGAAGAGTACACTGGCGTGTTGAATGCTACATTTAACGTGTTAACTCCTGTAGTACGTTTCAGAACTCGCACACCTGTAACTTTCAATTACGTTTACATCGAAAGTTTGGACCGTTATTATTTCGTTTCTGAGAAACAACAAGACGGTGATATTTGCACAGTTCGTTTGCGTGTTGACGTTCTGTTTACTTATAAGGATATTATCTTAAACAGTACTGCAACGTTAACAAAAAGTGAAAACGGTAACAAATATCTTTCAAACCGTACAAACGTTGTGGACGTTCGCCCGAATATCAGAAAACTAGATTTTCCGAATAAAGGGTTGTTGAATGAAACAGGTAGTATTATTATGGTAACTATTAAAGGTAACGTTTAATTATGGCAACATTTGATATAGAATATATTTGTACTAATTGCGAAAAAACAGAAAAAGCGAGTAATACATACACAAACGATTCTGCCACTCAGGGCATTTACGTAGCAAAAGCAGCTGACGGGTGTTATTTTCTAGAAAATGACAGTGAACACTGTTATATGGAAACAATGGGTACAAATGATGTATTACGTAAATATGGAATCGGTTTGCAAAAAGTAAGTTCTATAAATGATTCGGAAGTAATAAACGGCACAAAAGCCGGTATTACATCGGATGGAAAATATATTTGCGTACTTTTTACATCTGGTAACAGTAATACAGGTACACGAAAAGTATATTTTAATGCTAGAGGTGGTACACCCGTTCGAAGTTCTTTTGAAATAAAAAATACTATTTCGGAAACTGTTGCAAGTGTTACAGAAAACGGAAAAAGTAAAACAATAACGTTAACAGGCGCTGAGGGTGGAAAATTTGAGGGTGTTCCCGAAATTTACGGTTTTACAAATGAAAATGGAGATTACATTCCACCGGGGAATTATTCTACAAAAATGACCGTTAACGGTAATGTTGCAACGGGAACAATTAACACTTATGACAAATCTTGTACCGTTGGCGGTGCAACATTTATTGCAAACTCCGAACCACCAACGCCTACAAATTTGCTAACTTACGACACAACAAATTTGACGGGTGACGTTACAATAACCGACAAACAGGGGACGGACGCACACCATTTCGATATAACGGTAACGGGCAACGGTGACGGTACGTTTACCGATTTAAAGGCTACTTACCAAAATTGGGACGGTGATCGGGTAATAGATACCCCGTTTACAGTTAACGGAAACGTTGGCACGCTTACGGTTTATTGTTCTAAGGGTGACAAAATCACGATAAAGGGAAAATTTGGTGATGCACAGAAAGAACTGCAAATAACTAACAATATTGAAAACACAACTGCAAAAGCGGTGGCAAGTGAAACATATTACACCGTTACAGTTGAGGGAACGGCACAGGGAATGTTTAACGGCACGCCTACAATAACTTATGGCGGTGAAACTTACGAAATGACTGTTAGCGACCAAACCGCAACAATTATCGTGCCTATTGCAACAGAATCCGTTATAATAAACGGTGAGTATCTTTTGGGAGATTTTATTGCAGTTGATTACAGTTTGACAAATTGTGAAATTGTTGGCAAAAAACCTGTAAAGGTGAAGACGGGGCAAAGTTACACGTTTAATTTCAAAGCGAACCCGAATGCCGAATTAACAAAGATACAGGCAAATTTCACAAATAATTCGGGAGATACAGTTGTAAGTAATGGCACAATAGCAGAAGACAAACAAACGGGCACAGTTACTTTTAATTTGACAACAGGCGCCACCGATTTAACGGTTTATGCGAATGCCGATGCAGTGCAACCGCCAACAATTAAAAATTACGGTGCAATAAACGTTTATGTAGTTACGTTGGAAAATTTGGACGAATTTTCAAAGAAACGTTTCTTTAAACCAACGGGCGAAAGCGACACGGGAACAACTTATTCTGAGGTAAATTTGGGCGAATATGTGAACCGTATCAAAAGAATATTTGCAGCCGTGCCCGTTGGCGGTGAAGATGTTTTGAAATGCGGTAACTACAACACAGGGATAAATGTTAAATATCCCGATAGTGATGTTATGTTACTAGATTTCGGCAACGTTGAACTAACAGGGGTAAACGGTAACAATGAAGACTATAACTCACAGATACAAATGTTTATCCCGTGCCGTGGCGTTGTTTCTATTGATAGTAATTACATCGGTAAAACTGTTAATTTGTCTATCAAAGTTAACGTAATCACAGGTGATGCAGTGGCGTTGTTGTCGTGTGATGATGTAACGTTCCAACTTGAAAGTTTTTCTTTGTCACGTGATGTTATTTACCGTTTGGGCACAGATTTAAACGTTGTTGGCGGTGAACAATGGAACGAACAAATTTTGTACGGTTTAGAACCTTACGTGTTGATTACTGAAAATTTAACCGTGAATGTTCCTGTTAACAATACACAGGAAAACGTGACAGTTAAAGACGTTACAGGGTTTGCACAGTTTGAAAACGTGAATTTGAACGCCGCAAACTTGTTAGTTGACGAGTACAACGATATTGTAAATCAGTTGGAAACGGGCGTTTATCTATAAAAGAAAACAGGCGGTAACAATTTACCGCCTGTTTTATTATTTTTTATTAGTAAATTCGTAGGCTAAATTTTTGCTACAAATAAAATCCAAAGCACGGTTTTTCTTTGCCGTTTCTTCATCAAGTTTGCACGAAATAGTTTTTATTACTAAGGTTTGCGCCTTTAGTGTATCAATAACAGAAATTAATAACATACCGTTTGTACCTGTTGTATTTTCTGCTATATATTGCAAAGTTTCTGTTGAACCCCTTACCGATTTCAACAAAATTTCTATTGATTTATCCATAACTATTTCTTTTCCAAATTCATTATAATTTGGTTACGGGGTTTGCCATTACGGCTGCAAATTGAAACGTGAAACCAAAAACTTTTAGACCCCTTACGATGTTCTTTAATAAGTTGGTCAAATCCACCTGTTTCTCTCAGAACCTTTTCCAAAGATTCCATATCAGCACAAACCAAATCAGCAGCCAGACCCTTTTGATGTTGACTGTTAACTACACCGCCAACAGCTTTGTTTAGCATCTGTGAACGATAGCCACTATTAATCAGAATCGGTTTACCTAACTTTTCACGGATGCCGTCTAAATAATCAGCCAACCGATTCAAATCGTCAACAATTTCAAACGTTGGCAAATTGTCAATGCCCAAACGTTTTGCAGTTGACGAGTTGATAAACTCAGACAATTTAAAATACTTAATCTTTTTCATTTACTTATTTATTTTGGTGATACAATAAACCACTTGCGAGAATCTTTGTGCGTTGGAAAACGCCCCTTAACTGTTATTGAACAATCGCCCTGTAAGTAATCAATCCTATTATTAAAGAACTCGCTTACTTTGTCAGAACGGACCATAAAAACCGTAACTTCGTCGGTTTGTTTCAATGTAATTCTAAAATATGAATATTCCATATATCAATTATTTTTTTGTTCAACTTATTATTTTTTAACACGTTGCAAAGATACAACGTTTTTGCGAAACCACCAAATTATTTTCGTTAAAAAATCTTAAAGAAATAAATTAACTGTTGTTAACACTTGCAATCACCATCGCCCCTTTTGTTCCACGTGAAACAATCACCTTTCCAACGTTCCACGTGAAACATTATTTTTATTAAAGTTTAACAAAGTTAATGTGCGTTAATTGTGTTAAATAATGGTAAGGTCGGCACACAACAAAAAGCGTGCCAAAGTGTGTTAAAGACCGTTAAATATGCGTTGGGAAATGTTAAATCTGCGTGCCTTGTGTACCTTT
>ERZ779930.170-NODE-170-length-12116-cov-2.12553_pt1 | contig 12116 bp, 15 predicted proteins | sample MGYA00511092_ERZ779930 | MGnify/ENA primary metagenome ERZ779930 (study PRJEB29588, sample SAMEA2162880) | human gut metagenome | biome: human gut; feature: human-associated habitat; material: faeces | place: Denmark | collected 2008/2010 ...
AGTTCTTCCACTTTCTTCCGGCTCAGACAGTAAATAATACCCGACTTTTCTTCATTCTGCCGGATAAACTTGATAATATCACGGTCTACATTGGCCGTCTTGGCACGTACCTCGTAATACAGATTGGGACGATTGAAAGAAGATTTAAACTCAACAGCATCCGTCATACCCAGATTCTTCTGGATATCCATCTTTACCTTCGGAGTGGCAGTAGCAGTCAAAGCAATGACCGGAGCCTTTCCGATTTCATTGATGATCGGACGGATGCGGCGATATTCAGGACGGAAATCGTGCCCCCACTCAGAAATACAATGAGCCTCGTCCACCGCATAAAAAGAAATCTTCACATGTTTCAAGAATCCCACATTCTCTTCCTTCGTCAACGATTCCGGAGCCACATAAAGCAGCTTGGTCTTTCCGCTAAGGATATCCGATTTAACCTGATCAATGGCCGACTTCGTCAATGAAGAGTTGATGAAATGCGCCACTCCGTCTTCTTCACTGAAGTTACGCATTGCGTCAACCTGATTTTTCATAAGGGCTATCAAAGGGGAAATAACAATTGCCGTTCCTTCCATCAAGAGCGAAGGAAGCTGATAGCATAACGACTTTCCGCCTCCTGTCGGCATCAGAACGAAGGTATCTTTCCCTTCCAACAGGTTACGGATAATAGCTTCTTGGTTTCCCTTGAACGTATCAAAACCAAAATACTTCTTCAATTGTTCCGTCAAATTGATATTTCCCGTCATTGTTCCCTTATTTTAATGGTTCATCTTAGTAAAAATCATCTCACTTAGTCTAACAAAGTTATAAACAACTTTTCATTTTTCACAACTTTTTCGGGAGATATTTTTACCGGAGTCTATATTTCATTTCATTTTTACCTGTCAGGCCATTTGCAGACGAGACAAGTTAGCCTTTTCCATTTGTGACTCTGCATATTCGAGTGTCACGACAAAACTATCCACCTTACGCGAAGGAAGGTCAAACATGACATCCATCATAATAGTCTCCACAATGGCTCGCAGACCACGGGCACCGAGTTTATACTCAACCGCCTTATCTACGATATACTCAAACACCTCCGGCTGGAATTCAAGTTTCACGCCATCCATCTCAAACAGTTTCACATACTGCTTGATGATTGAGTTCTTCGGTTCGGTAAGAATATTGCGCAAAGCCTGACGGTCCAACGGATTCAGATAGGTCAGAATCGGAAGACGTCCGATAATTTCCGGAATAAGTCCGAATGACTTCAAGTCCTGAGGAGCAATATACTGCATCAGATTGTTGCGGTCCACCTTTACCGTTTCCTTGGCTGCACTATAACCTACCACGTTTGTATTCAGACGCTGGGCGATCTTCCGTTCGATGCCGTCAAAAGCACCTCCGCAAATAAACAGGATATTTTTGGTATTGACCGGAATAAGCTTCTGCTCCGGATGCTTGCGGCCTCCCTGGGGAGGAACATTGACGATGGAACCTTCCAGCAGCTTCAGCAAACCTTGCTGTACACCTTCCCCGCTGACGTCACGGGTAATGGACGGATTGTCTCCTTTACGGGCAATTTTGTCGATTTCATCAATAAAGACAATTCCCCGTTCTGCTTCTTCCACATTATAGTCCGCAGCCTGAAGCAGACGTGTCAAGATGCTTTCGATATCTTCCCCCACATATCCGGCCTCGGTAAGGACCGTTGCATCTACGATCGTAAATGGAACATGGAGCAATTTCGCTATGGTACGCGCCAGCAACGTCTTACCGGTACCGGTGCTTCCCACCATGATAATATTTGATTTTTCGATTTCTACGTCATCTTTCGTCACAGGCTGGAGCAAGCGTTTGTAGTGATTGTATACCGCCACAGAAAGATATCGCTTTGCATCATCCTGTCCGATGACATACTGATCTAGAAATTCCTTGATGTCTTTCGGCTTTGGCAGTTCGTTCATATCCAGATCACCGGCTTTTCCTGATTTCTGCTTCATTGCTTCCTGCACAATGTCATAAGCCTGTTCCGAGCAAGAATCGCAGATACATCCGTTCATTCCCGTGATCAGAAATCCGACTTCATCTTCCGAACGGCCGCAAAAGCTGCAGCGTCTTTTGGTTCTGGATTTTGATGATTTATCTTCCAATGTTACAAAATGTTTTTAATTATAATCCGACTCTTTACACTCCCGGTTTGCGTGAAAGCACTTCGTCAATCATGCCATACTCTTTTGCTTCCTGAGCAGTCATCCAGTAATCACGGTCTGAATCAGCCCACACCTTATCAAAATCCGTATGTGAATGATCAGCAATGATGGTATAAAGTTCTTTCTTCAACTTCTGGATTTCACGTGCCGTAATCTCAATGTCTGAAGCCTGTCCCTGAGCTCCACCCATCGGCTGATGGATCATCACACGCGAATGTGTCAGCGCGTTTGCCTTCTTTTCCGGCAACCAGCAGGACTGCAGCCATGGAAGCAGCCATTCCGGTACAGATGGTAGCCACGTCGCTGCTGATAAACTGCATCGTGTCATAGATACCCAGTCCGGCATAAACAGATCCGCCCGGTGAGTTAATATAAATAGAAATATCCTTTCCAGCATCTACAGAATCCAGATACAGCAGCTGTGCCTGCAAGGTATTTGCCGTATAGTCGTCAATCTGTGTGCCAAGAAAGATAATGCGATCCATCATCAAACGGGAAAACACGTCAAGCTGGGTTACGTTCAGCTGGCGTTCTTCCAGGATATAAGGATTCAGGTAACCGGCCTGTGACTTGATCACATCGTCGAGTACCATACTGCTCATACCCAAATGCTTGGTAGCATATTTTCTAAAATCATCTTTCATATCCAGTATGTTTATTGTGAATAATGAAGAGAGGCTTCCGACCTCCCGTTTTTCTGCAAGAACAAATGTACAAAACACTTCCGTTTTACAGAGAAACCCGGGTCAAAAGCCCCTCCTTTTTTAATAAGTTTTAGCACTTGCCAAAACTTGTCTTATCTGTCAATTATTGAAACATCTGATTGAATTCTTCAGCAGAAACAGCCTTGTGGTTCAAAGTAACCTGGCCTTTCAAAGTTTCTGACAGCTTGGATTCTACCACACGGTTCAGCAAAGCTTCTACGCTTTCCTGTTTCTTCAACATTTCCTTAGAGTAGTTTTCAAGCAGTTCTTCAGGAACATTGATCATACCGTACTGAGCGAACTGAGCGCGAGTAGCTTCTTTTGCCATGTTGGTCAGATCACCCTGTTCAACCTTGATGTCGTTAGCTGCAACCAGTTTTTCCTTGATCAGGTGCCAGGTCAGTTCTTCCAGGCTCTTTTCGTAGTTTTCAGCAACGAATTCTTCACCTTTTTCCTTGTTGTTGTCCAGCATGATGCGTTTCAGCAGTGCATCCGGGAATTCCAGCTTACCGATCTTGTTGGTCAGGTAAGTACGAACGTCGATCAGGAACTTGTAGTCTCTGTCAGCTTCAAACTGTTTAGCGATAGTTTCCTTGATCTGAGCACGGAATTCTTCTTCGTTGTGTGCCTTGCCTTCGCCCAGAACCTGGTCAAACAGTTCCTGAGTCAGTTCACCCGGGATCATACGAGTGATTTCTTCAATCTGGAAGCTGAAGTTACCTTTGTGGTCAGCTACTTCTTCTTTCTTCAGTTTCAACAGAGAAGCCAGTTCTGCTTCATTGTTGTCGAATGCTACAGAAGGATTGAATACCAGTACGGTATTTGTCTTGGCACCGTTGAAGATAGCTTTCTGTTCGTCGTTCTTCATGTAAACCGGCATCATTACAGCGCCTTCTACCTGAACGCCACCTTCTTTGGAGGCCCATCCCTTTCGGATTTCCGTTTTCATCCAGCTCAGCCAGCAGACCTTTCAGCATGTCGTTGTCCTGATAGTCTTCTACTTTTTCATATTTTGCAGTACGCTGAGTGTACATCTTCACCTGCTGGTCAACCATTTCGTCGGTTACGTTGATATCATAGTAGTCTACGCTATCGTTAGCAGACAATTCTACGTTGAATTCCGGAGCCAGTGCGATATCGAAAGAGAATTCAAAGTTTTCTTCGGTTTCGAAGTTCACCTGATTTTCTTTCGGCAGCGGAGTACCCAGCATGTTTACTTTATTTTCACGGATATATTCAAATACCTTTTCCTGCAGGAGCTTGTCGATTTCTTCTGCCAGTACAGACACACCGTACTGTTTTTTGATCAGACCTGCAGGTACCATTCCCTTACGGAATCCCGGCATATTCACTTTCTGACGAAGAGTCTTCAGAGCCTTTTCTACTTTTTCCTGATAATCAGCTTTTTCGATCTGGACAGTAAGCACTGCGCTTACGCTGTCTACGTTTTGCAATGAAATATTCATTTCTGGTTTATTTAATTATTACTATATTATTCTTTTTATCCAAAGAGGTTGCAAAATTAGTGTTTAATCTCTCAAATACCAAACTGTTATGCTAAAAAAAGCTAACATCTTGCTAAAATACAGCCTTTCCAATTCCTCCCCCCTTTCCGACGGCGAGTTCCGGATATCGTTTATTCCCTGATATCCTTCAACTGGAAATCCTTGCGGCGGAGCACAAAACTGTTACTCAAATATTTCTCACGCACAATCTTGTTTTCGGCCAGTTCTTCGGGTGTTCCCTGGAAAAGGATTTTTCCTTCGAACAGCAGATAGGCACGGTCTGTAATGCTCAATGTTTCCTGTACGTTATGGTCAGTAATCAGAATTCCGATGTTTTTGTCCTTCAGTTTCCATACAATATGCTGGATATCTTCTACGGCAATCGGGTCGACTCCGGCAAAAGGTTCGTCGAGCATGATGAATTTCGGGTCAATAGCCAGACAGCGCGCTATTTCCGTACGCCGGCGTTCTCCTCCGGAAAGCTGGTCACCCAGATTCTTGCGCACCTTCTGCAGACGGAACTCTGCGATCAGGCTTTCCAGTTTTTCTTTCTGATATTCGGGAGTGGTATTTGTCAGTTCAAGCACCGAAGCGATATTGTCTTCCACACTCATCTTGCGGAACACAGAAGCTTCCTGCGCCAGATAGCCGATACCATTCTGCGCACGCTTATATACGGGGTAGGACGTAATATCCATATCATTCAGATAGATATGTCCTTCGTTGGGAACGATCAGTCCGGTCGTCATGTAAAACGAAGTCGTCTTTCCCGCTCCGTTCGGGCCGAGAAGTCCCACGATTTCACCCTGCTTCACATTGATAGAAACATGACTCACAACCGTTCGCTTGCCATATTTCTTGACCAGATTCTCCGTACGAAGCACCATACGTCCGTCGGCTGGAAGCTGAAAAGTCTCTTCCTGATGCTGTTGAATATTTTCTGCCATAACTTTTTCTTCTTAGCTATCGCAAAAGTAGTAAAAAACTTGGGGAATGTGGTCATCCTGCGGATTTTCATCTCATCTTTTATTATAATATAGCCAAAAAGCAGTATTTTTGCGAGAAATTATTCTGAAAAAATATGGTAAGACCAATCTCTACTCTAGGGAAATACTTGATGCTGATGGGACGCGTCTTTGCCCGCCCGGAGCGCATCCGAATGTATTTCAAGCAATACATCAATGAAATGGTGCAGCTGGGTATCAATTCCATTGGTATCGTACTTCTGATCTCTTTCTTCATCGGAGCAGTCATCTGTATCCAGATCAAGCTGAACATCGAAAGTCCCTGGATGCCGCGCTTCGTTGTAGGTTATACAACCCGTGAGATCCTGCTTCTGGAATTTTCATCGTCCATCATGTGTCTGATCCTGGCCGGAAAAGTGGGATCCAACATTGCTTCAGAAATCGGAACGATGCGTGTCACCCAACAGATCGATGCTCTTGAGATCATGGGTATCAACTCTGCTTCTTATCTGATTCTGCCCAAGATTCTCGGACTGATGACCATCATTCCGTTACTGGTGATATTCAGTATATTCGCCGGAATCATCGGCGCCTTCTGTACCGCCTGGTTCGCCGGGATTATGAATGCGACGGATCTGGAATACGGACTCCAGTACTGCTTTATTGAATGGTACATCTGGTGCAGTTTCATCAAGTCACTGTTCTTTGCCTTCATCATTGCCAGTGTGTCGGCTTATTTCGGCTACACGGTGGAAGGAGGATCCATTGCCGTAGGAAAGGCCAGTACCGACTCGGTTGTATCAAGCAGCGTACTGATCCTGTTTTCCGACTTAATACTTACTCAATTGTTAATGGGATGATACAGATTAATTCTATTTATAAATCATTCGAAGAACGTACGGTGCTGAATGACATCAGCTTTACGTTCGAAAACGGAAAGACGAACCTGATTATCGGACAGAGCGGTTCGGGAAAAACCGTCCTCATGAAATGTCTGGTGGGCCTGCTTACCCCCGAAAAAGGAGAAGTCCTCTACGACGGACGTAACCTCATCAACATGGGCAAGAAGGAAAAGAAAGCCTTGAGACGCGAAATGGGAATGATCTTTCAGAGCGCAGCCTTGTTCGACTCTCTCTCCGTTCTGGAGAATGTCATGTTTCCGCTTGACATGTTTTCCAACCAGACTTACCGCGAACGTGTCAAACGGGCACAGTTCTGCCTGGATCGTGTAAACCTGATTGACGCACAAAAGAAATATCCCGGAGAAATCAGCGGGGGTATGCAGAAACGTGTTGCCATTGCCAGAGCCATTGCGCTGTTCTGCGACGAGCCCAACTCGGGTCTGGATCCGAAGACCTCACTGGTGATTGACGAACTGATACATGACATCACGACTGAGTATAACATGACCACTGTCATCAACACTCACGACATGAACTCCGTATTGGGCATAGGCGACAGCATTCTCTACATCTATCAGGGACACAAAGAATGGGAAGGCAACAAAGATGAAGTGTTCTCCGCAACCAATGAAAAGCTGAACAATTTCATTTTTGCTTCAGACCTGCTCAAGAAAGTCAAAAAAGAAGAAGCAAAAGCCGAGCGCTGACAAAGCTTCAAAAACGCCGAGACGTTTTCACGAAAAGCCCGAATTCTTTTTCCATAAACGCCGAAACGTTTTTTGAAAAGCCCGAAGCCTTTCAGAGAAGCCTCAGAAGGTGTCTGGAAGAGGGGCTGGAAACGTGCGGTCGTTGGAGCAGAATCGACCGCACGATGAGCCCGAATCGTACTACTCGATGAGAAGGAAACGTGCGGTCGATTTTTCGTATAGTTCCAGACGATTTTCCCGGGGGCAGATTTCCGCTCAGAATAAAAGCCAACAGCCTTGCAGGCGACCTTCTGCATTCAGAAGATTCAACCGGCAAAGCTGTTGGCTTCAGTTTTATGTATCAGCCTCAGGAAGGCTTATTTCTGTCGGATAAAGATGTTGATCGGTGTACCACACAAATCCCAGCGTTCGCGAATCTTGTTCTCCAGGAAACGTTTGTAAGGCTCCGTCACATACTGAGGAAGGTTCGCAAAGAATACAAACGACGGAATCTGCGTATTCGGCAACTGAGTCACATATTTGATCTTGATATACTTACCCTTGTTTGAAGGAGGCGGATAAGCCTCGATCAGCGGCAGCATTTCTTCATTCAGACGGGCAGTCGGTATGCGTTTTGTTTTGGCCAGATAAACTTCCTTAGCCGTTTCAAGCACCTTGAAAATGCGCTGCTTGGTCAGTGCTGAAGCAAAAATGATGGGGAAATCCGTAAACGGAGCAAGACGGTTGCGGATAGCTTCCTCAAAGGTCTTCATCACCTTGGCAGATTTGTCTTCCACCAAATCCCACTTGTTGACAACAACTACAAGTCCTTTCTGGTTGCGCTGTATCAGCGAGAAGATATTCAAGTCCTGTCCTTCCACTCCACGGGTAGCGTCCAGCATCAGGATACATACATCAGAACCTTCAATGGCACGGATGGAACGGATAACGGAATAGTACTCCAGGTCTTCGCTGACTTTGTTCTTCTTACGGATACCTGCCGTATCTACCAGATAGAAATCAAAGCCGAACTTGTCATAGCGCGTATAAATAGAGTCGCGGGTAGTTCCTGCAATATCGGTCACGATGTTGCGCTCTTCTCCGATGAAAGCATTGATAATGGAAGATTTTCCGGCATTCGGACGGCCTACCACGGCAAAGCGGGGAATATCCTCTTCGACGGTTTCTTCCACATTCTTGCGGAATTTACTCAAAACGAGATCCAGCAGATCTCCCGTGCCGCTTCCGCTCATGGCAGAAATACAGAACGGATCTCCCAAACCCAGTGAATAGAACTCTGCAGCATTATACTGGAGCTCATTGCTGTCGGTCTTGTTGGCTACCAGGATCACCGGTGTCTTTGAACGACGCAGGATGCCGGCAACCTGTGCATCCAGGTCTGTCACTCCATTCATTACATCCACAACAAACAGAATCACATCAGCTTCTTCAACAGCCAGCAATACCTGCTTGCGGATTTCTTCTTCGAATACATCATCCGAGTTGACCACCCATCCTCCGGTATCCACTACGGAAAACTCCTTTCCCAGCCATTCCGACTTTCCGTACTGGCGGTCGCGGGTTGTACCGGCCTGTTCATTCACAATAGCCTGACGCGTTTTGGTCAGACGATTAAACAGTGTCGACTTTCCCACATTGGGACGTCCTACGATTGCTACTAAATTTCCCATACTTTTTTATTGATTGACGGCTGTCACAGCCGATGAAATGTTAATCTAATTGATAACCAAAATTCTTTAGCTCTTTGTCAGAACTTCTCCAATCTTTATCCACTTTCACAAACGTTTCCAGATAGATAGATTTTTGGAAAAAATGTTCCAATGTTTTACGTGCTTCGGTAGCAACTTTTTTCAAAGCTTTTCCCTGATGTCCGATAATTATACCTTTTTGAGATTCACGCTCCACATAAATAACAGCATTAATATGAATACTCTTGGCATCTTCTTTAAACTGTTCAACTACGACCTCTACCGCATAAGGTATTTCTTTGTCATAGTATAACAAAATCTTTTCACGAATAATTTCAGTTACAAAGAAACGAGCAGGCTTATCGGTCAACTGGTCTTTGCCAAAATAAGGAGGAGAATCAGGTATCAGCTCCTTAATACGCTTCATCACCACATCGACATTAAATTTTGCCTTTGCAGAGATAGGTATAATTTCTGCTTCAGGCAACATTTCATGCCATTCTTCAACCAACTTAACCAGTTCTTCCTGGTTAGTTAAATCAATTTTATTAATCAACAGCAAAACCGGAACTTTAACACGACGCACCTTCTCCATAAAGTCTGCATTCTTATCCGGCTTCTCTATCGTATCAGTCACATACAGCAAAACATCTGCATCTACCAATGCCGATTCAGAGAAGTTCAACATAGACTCCTGAAGTTTGTAATTAGGCTTCAAAACCCCTGGAGTATCAGAGAAGACAATCTGCATATCATCCGTATTCAATATACCCATAATACGATGACGAGTTGTCTGCGCCTTGAATGTAGCAATAGAAATGCGTTCTCCTACCAACAAGTTCATCAATGTAGATTTTCCGACATTTGGATTACCTACAATATTTACAAATCCGGCTTTGTGCATAATTATTTTTTAGTAACATACAAAAAAACGCACCGTATTGGGATGCGTTCTTTTGTATGTGTTAATTAATATTGTTCATTACTTGTTACCATCATAACCCCACTTCACATACGCAGCACCCCAAGTAAATCCGGCTCCGAATGCAGTGAAAATTATATTGTCACCTTTCTTCAACTGTTTTTCATAATCCCATAAACAAAGTGGCAATGTTCCGGCACTTGTATTGCCATAACGTTGGATGTTAATCATTACTTTATCCAATGGAACCTCTAAACGAGAAGCAACAGCATCAATAATACGCAAATTCGCCTGATGTGGGACGATCCAGCTGATATTATCTTTATTCAAACCGTTTCTTTCAGCTATTTGAGCAGTAACATCCGACATATTAGAAACTGCATATTTAAATACAGTTCTACCCTCCTGATACAAATAATGCATCTTGTTGTCTACAGTAAAATAAGAAGGAGGACATACAGAACCACCCGCTTTCATATGTAAGAAAGGCAATCCCTTGCCATCTGTTCTCAATATTGAGTCCATGATACCATAATCTTCAGTTGTTGCTTCTACCATGCAAGCAGCAGCGCCATCACCAAAGATAGGACATGTAGCACGATCTGAATAATTCACCATTGATGACATCTTATCAGCACCAACAATGATAATTTTTTTATGTCTGCCAGACTGAATCATACTTGCAGCTGTTTCCATAGCATAGAGAAAGCCACTACATGCAGCCTGCAAGTCAAATGCATACGCATTCTTCAAACCCAATTTATCACACAAAATTGAGGCAGTAGAAGGGAAACGATAGTCAGGAGTAGTAGTTGCAACAATTACGCAATCAATAGAATCAGGGTCTGAATTTGTTTTTTGCATTAATTGTTTTGCAGCCTTACGTGCCAAATAAGAAGTACCTAATCCTTCTTCATTCAGTATACGTCTTTCTTTTACTCCAATACGGGTCATAATCCACTCATCGTTGGTATCGACCATTCTTGACAGTTCTTCATTGGTCAAAACATAGTCAGGTACATAGCCACCGACTCCTGTAATTACAGCATTTATTTTTTCCATCATTTCAGATTTTAGTTTGCATATTCCTATAAAAAAAACAGCCGGAAGAGCCGAAAGCTCTCCGGCTTTATTCTTTCAGTGAATCACACAAACGTGTTCAACAAAGCGTTTATTAAAGAGCAGCTTCTTTTTCGATAGCTAATTTACCTCTGTAATAACCGCAAGCACCACATACAGTGTGATAAACATGCCATGCGCCGCAGTTAGGGCAGATGGCCAAAGTAGGAGCAACTGCTTTATCGTGAGTTCTTCTCTTAGCAGTTCTCGTTTTTGATTGTCTTCTTTTAGGATGTGCCATTTTTCTAAAACTTTATTTAATTATTATCTAATATTTTTTTCAAATCCTTCCAACGTGGATCGATTTCACGTTCCACATCGGGGTCTGCATCATTTTCTTCAACATCATCCATATAATCCTCATCGTCTGCAGACGAACGCAAATGCTTGCTCAAAGCTCCCATCATTGCTTTATTGCATTTTCCCGGAGCATGTACATGTTTCATCGGAAGGCTCAACGCAATGAATTCATAGATAAACCATGCAACATTGATGTAACCATCTTCTTCAGGTACTACTACAATGTCATTTTCATCAGAGAAAGTTGCTCCCATCTTTACCTTCAGCTCATCATCTATATCAACAGGAATTTCCATATCATCCAAACAACGGTCACATGGAACAACGACAAAACCTTCTGTATGAAAGTTTAAGACAAAAACTCCCATGCTTTTCTTTACCGTCAATGCAACTCGCAGCTTTCCTTTCTGTATCTCCGGAGCATCAATGCTGATAAAAAAATCATTGTCCAAGACATATTCATAATGAGATACGTCTTCAGACATATTCTTTAATTCTACCTTGTATGTACTAAGCTTTCCCAATTCGCAATACTATATAAATCGGGCGACAAAGATACAAATAATAATTCATTTTATCTAGTCTTTCTATTTTTTTATTCATAAAAATAAATACTTAACGTTTCATTTATCTTCTAATGGAAAGACTTATCAAATAAAAAAGCGTTTATGACCTTTCCGCATAAAGGGTATTATATTCATATAAATCTCCTTTTTGAGCAGAAAACAAATATTTTTTTAAATAATTACTGCTATAATCATAAATAAACATATTATCTATCGGACAATTAATTAAATTTGCAGAAAATATAAAAGAAATAAAATCTTATTCCTATGTTAACTCAAATAATTAACGCACGTATTTTAACTCCTCAAGGGTGGTTAAAAGACGGTTCTGTCTTGATCAGGGACAACAAAATACTAGAAGTAACAAATTGTGACCTGGCAATTGTAGGTGCTACACTCATCGATGCAAAAGGAATGTACATTGTACCGGGAGGAGTTGAAATCCATGTACATGGAGGAGGAGGACGTGATTTTATGGAAGGCAACGAAGAGGCTTTTCGTACAGCAATCAAAGCTCACATGCAGCACGGGACAACAAGT
>ERZ779930.174-NODE-174-length-11618-cov-2.59639_pt1 | contig 11618 bp, 9 predicted proteins | sample MGYA00511092_ERZ779930 | MGnify/ENA primary metagenome ERZ779930 (study PRJEB29588, sample SAMEA2162880) | human gut metagenome | biome: human gut; feature: human-associated habitat; material: faeces | place: Denmark | collected 2008/2010 ...
ATCCTCTATTATCTTATAGGCAGATCCTCTGAAAGGAGTGCCAGTAAGTGATATGCGTCCGTCGACTGTAAGATAACCCTGTAACTGGAAGTCAAGAGAATACACAGAAACTTTACTATTACGTGTACCTATCCACAACTGCTTACGGGAATCCTGACAAAGCGAACGTACCTGATTGGCATTGGTATCGTACTTACAGTTCTGCGGCTTAATCAACTGGAATTCGTTTTTGAAGAATGTAACCTTATCCAGTCCTTTGGAGTGAGTGCCCAGCCATAAATTGCCCTGATGGTCGAGCATCATAGCATGAAGTTTGTTTGAGAAGCGCCATGCATCTGTTCCCACTTCATTATAGAAAGGCTTCAGCTCATTATTTTCTCTGTCGAACCAAGACAGTCCTCCTCCTACCGGATGTACCCACAGATTGCCTTGCTTATCCTCGCAGACAGCAAACTTTGGAGCATCACCCGGTTCTTTTTCAACCGGAACCTGTTCCACCTTGAACACCTCCGTCGACGGATTAAAATGACAGACCGTACCAATCTTGTTTACTTCGAACCAGACCTCATTATGACTGTCGACATATATTGACCGTATCGGATGCTGAGAAAAATCAAATTCATTTTTCAGACCGTAATACTTCAGTGATTCTAGCGCTGCATCTCCGCGCGTTCACCCCCCCAACGACGCCCGCCCGGCGGGTAGCCATAATGACCTTTCCTCCAGACAATTCCCGTATGCTTATCACATCGTCCTGCAAGTCCAAGTCTTTCAACTCGAATGTTTCATCCTTCAGCGAGTATTTCCATACCCGTCCTTTATTAGAGGTAAAATATACGTGTCCGTTAACGAATGCAGCCGAAAAAAAAGACTGGTTAGGCCGTCCGGATTCAGGATGCGTATTTACAAAAAAAGGAGTTTGCTTTCCATTATTACCTTCGATGCAAAGCAATCCATCTTTTGTAAGCAGCCACTCTCTGTTTTTCTTGTCTAAAAAAACAGTCTTGATAGCAGTACCTTTTTCTTTTGAAGCAGTAGACAAATAAACATTCGAAGCAAGTGTTCCGGTTTTCCTGTCAGGCACCACTCTGATACCTCCGTTTTTATCAGTAAGCAGCCATACGGTCCCATTATCCAACGGCAAGATAGAAGTTATAACCAAGTCTTTTTCAGCCCCATTTGCTGCAACTTCAGTAAATGCTTCCATCCGCTTATCGAAACGGAATGCCTTCCCATCGTAAGTAATGCACCATACATCTCCATACTTGTCGACCTGCAAATGGTCTACACGATTGGAACTCCATCGCATATCGTTTTCCTTACGGGCCTTATAAACCTTAAAGTCGTAGCCATTGAAGCGATTGATTCCATCCCACGTTGCAAACCATATCATACCGTCGTGATCCTGTACCATATCCATTACCGAATTCTCGGACAGACCATTCTCCTGAGAATAATGAGTAAACGTACAGTTCATTTGTGCCTGAGCTAAAGCACTGACGAACAAAAGCAAAAGGATATAAAAAAATTTTCTCATACTAAATTTCTGCTATTCGGACAAAAATAGGAAAAATTAAATGATTCCGCAAACATGAAAATCGGAGGGAGTCTAAAATTGTTTAAAATATTTCCCTTACAGAGATTCACTAGCAACCCAACCGATACGAACAAAAAACGGAGTATCCGCCATTATGCGAATCTCCGTTTTCGAATATTATTTAAAACCGGCGATGGGGAGGACCACCAAATCCTCCATGACGTCCGCCAGGTCCGGGAGGCGCAAAGCCGGGACCTCCCTTACCAGCTCCCTTACCGCCGAACAGGTTCAGACGATAGATGAAGTGTACCATGCAATAGCTATAAATAGCATTATACTCAGTATCCTGACGCATAGCAGCCGTAATCACACGACTGATATTGCTCTGGTTTCTCAATATATCATAGAACTGAATACTTACGGTAGCAGCATTTCCCTTCAAAAAGTCCTGAGAAATCTGAGCGTTCCAGATCAGTTCATCGGTATTCATACTCGACTCGGCATATCCTCTGCGGGAGTTCTGCGACAAATCTGTAGAAATGGACATATTCCACGGCAAACGCACGTTGGTACTGGCTCCATAAGCAAACTGGTAAGTATCCAGATTGTTGCTTTCCTGATAACTGTTTCTCGAATGGGTATAATCGAGTGAGCCATTCAGTGAGAATTCCCACCAGTCATTACGGTACGTACCTCTTAAACGTTCACCCAGCGACAAGCGTTTGGTAATATTCTTGTCTGTATCAGAAACAAGATCCTTCTCGCTTATATAGCTCACCATATTCTGGTAATTTGCTCTGGTAAACGTATTGATGGTATATTTCTTGTTTCTCAAGGCAATGTTAGTTCCCACCATTCCGGTCAGGTTCCAGTTTCCGTTAATATTTTCAGGAGTAGTAACATATCCACCGGTTTCCGGATCGTAGACTTTGCGGTCGCTTATATTGTTCATGATGTTCTGGTAACGGAAAAATGAAAACATTCCCCGTTGTTTTTCCGTATTAAAGAAATTATATTCGGCACGCAATTCATTTGTAAATGTCGGCTTCAGTCCTGGATTACCATTCTGAATATTAAGCGGGTCTGTATTATCGGAGATAGGCAGCAAATCTACCATGTTCGGCTGAGAAGCCTGTCCGCGATAACGCAAGCGCAACTGACTGGTTTTTGAGAAATTATAGCGGAAATCGAATGTCGGAGTAAAATTAAATACATTTCTGACAGTCGTTGTATCCAGATCACCTTTCTTATAAGAAAGATCCGACTTCTGAGGCTGGAAGCTGACTCCCGCATTCAAGCGCATCTTCTCACGTATCCAGCGGAAAGTAACATCCATCTGGTGATTATAATAATTATAGGCTGCACTCTTGCTCAAGTCGTTGTTGAGCACTCCCGGATTACTTTCATTCACTCCGTCACCAATCGTCCAGTTGTCACCCATATCGAATGTAGAATTATCTGTGGTAGAGTGTTTATACTGGAAATTGTAGCTGAACTGCAAAAATCCCCCGGTAAAAATCGGCTCACTGTACGTCAGACGCGCACTATAATCGTAGCTCTTTGTAGGAGTTGTTATATAGCGGTTCAATATTTCCATACGTTCTTCCGGAGTTTTCTGGAAATACTCTGTTTCCGATGTAGAAAACTGTTCACTGCTGCTATTGGTGTAATTATATTTTCCACGGAATGTAATATTCCGGCCAAGCTTGCCTAATCTCCGGTTCACGAGCACCGAACCTCCTACAGTCAGGTCATCACCTTTTTTCAGTGTATTCTTCAGCACCGTATTGATAATATCTTCTTCGGAAACCAGCGAAGTCAAGTCGTCCGTACCGAAAAGTTCATCAGTTGTATATCCAGGATCCTGACTGAATGTATAAGAGTTCTGTCCGTTGGTATTGTCGGTCTTACCATAGCTGAAACGAGGACGGAATACAAAAGTAGTCATGGTATCCGGTTTCCACTCGATAAAGGCATCTGCCACCAGCTTGGTAGTTTTATTGCGAGAATGGTCTAACGCGTTTTTAAAAGAACTGCTTTCCGATGATACAAAAGTTTCGGATGCCTGTTTACTGACGATATCAGCATCCTTATAATTAAAGTTGACACTTCCTTCAGTCTTCAACTTTTCTGTTTCAGTAGCAAAGTTCACACCTGCCATTTTCACAGCAGTCAGACCGTTACCTCCCTTACGGAATCCTCCACCTCCACCGGGAAAAGCATTGTCATTTACGTTATTGACCGAACCGATGGCAGTCAGCTGGTTCTTGTTGCGGAAATGATTGATCATCACCTTTCCGCTATAACGGTCTTTCGTACCGGCAGCCAGATCGGTATTACCAATCCATCCCTGATTCATTCCGGGCTTCACACTCAGGTCGAGCACGGTTTCCTCTTCTCCATCGTCCACACCAGTCATTCGTGCCATATCCGACTGTTTTTCATAAGCACGTATCTTATCGATGATATTAACCGGCAGGTTCTTCATGGCGATATTAGGATCATCGGCAAAAAACTCCTTGCCGTCGATCATAATTTTCTTTATTTCCTTTCCGTTGATCGTAATCTTACCGTCATCGTCAATTTCAGCTCCCGGCAATTTCTTAACCAGTTCTTCCAGTGCAGAACCCTCCGGAACACGATATGCAGAGCTATTGTATACCAATGTATCTTCAGCAGCAGTAACCTCTGGTGCCTGAGCTACAATGACAGCTCCTTCAAGCATAATTGCATCCGAGTGCAGGGAGATTGTTCCCAGATTAAGACGTGGTTTAGAACTCGTTAATGTAATAGGCTGAAAAGACGGCGAATATCCGACAAAGGAAACCTTCAACAGATATTTACCCGGACGAGCTGACAAAGAAAAGCGTCCGTCCAAATCAGTCACATTACCAGCTACCATCGAACTATCTTTCAACGCAAGAATCTGTACCGTAGCCTGCATCACCGGGGAGTTATCATCTCCATCGACAACTGTACCCGAAACTAAACCTTTGCTACCTCTGCTTTGTCCAAAAGCGTATATCCCACAGGATAACAGTAGCAGCCCCATAACCCAGTTTTTCATTATTCCGATCTAATCAAATGTTTTAACGCTGGTTTGACATCAAAACATTTTAAAGGTTTAATATTGCAACCTTTTTTAAAACTTATTTTTTTCTGAACGTTTTTTCTATACGATGCTTCTGATACAAAAACTCCCAACAAATCACACAGATAATCAGATAAACTATTCCGACAGAATTGTCGGCCACCTGCAAATCCTGGTTTACAGCTCCCTTTATCAGCATCACGATGTAATACACTCCCCAGATATATAAGGCATATTTCATGGCTTTACTGCGCAGACATGCCGTTTCTTCGGCCTCATCCTTTACTTTAGAGAGAAAAATCATGAACAGCGACAGCCAGACAACCAACTTAATCCCCAATTTTACATAAATCAAATTCCCGTCGTGTACCTGACCAAACATATACATTAACAAAGGCACAAAAACAGATAAAATAAGTAATGCGTATCCTGCTATTCTACAGGCAACCGGTAATATTCCTTTCATAAATCAATTTATTGGTAAATTCAGCACAAAAATAATTAATTGTCAACGTGCACACATGTACTTTTTACTTTTTTTCTATTTTTGCAGGAAAAACAATAGATTTATGAGTAAACAAGAAGTTGTAATCTGCCATAACCTGGAAGAAAACCTGCAAAAGGCAGTCACCAGCAAAACATACGATAAATTATTTATTCTGACCGACGAGCATACGCGCACGTATTGCCTTCCGATTATCGAAAAATATCCGTTTCTTGCACAGGCAGAACATATTTGCATCGGAGTGGAAGATATTCATAAGAATCTGGAAACTCTTGCCTACGTATGGAGCCAGCTTAGCAACAAGGGAGGTACACGCCACTCACTGATGATCAACCTGGGCGGAGGTATGATAACCGACCTGGGTGGTTTTGCTGCTGCTACTTTCAAACGAGGTATCGACATGGTTAACATTCCTACTACATTACTGGCCATGGTAGATGCTTCTGTAGGAGGAAAGACAGGCATCAACTTCAATGGGCTGAAAAATGAAATTGGAGTGTTCGCACCAGCCAATTATGTTCTGATAGACTGTGAATTTCTTAAATCACTCGATTATCCCAATATCTTGTCGGGATATGCGGAAATGCTGAAGCACGGACTTATCAGCAACACGGAGCACTGGAGCGAGCTTATCAAATTCGATATGGAGCACGTAGACTACAAGCATCTGCAACAACTTGTCGCTACTTCCATCGAGGTAAAAGAAAAAGTGGTAGAACAGGATCCTTTTGAGAAAAATATCCGCAAGGCCTTAAACTTCGGACATACCGTAGGTCATGCATTCGAAAGTTTTGCTCTGGAAACAGGAAATCCTGTATTGCATGGATATGCCGTAGCATGGGGAATGGTGTGCGAACTATATTATTCACATCTCAAGGTAGGTTTCCCAAAAGACAAGTTACGCCCTACCATACAGTTCATCAAGGAGCATTACGGGAAACTGGCATTCAGCTGTAAGGATTATGACCGTCTGTACGAGTTTATGAAACATGATAAGAAAAATTCCTCACTGGGCAATGTCAACTTTACCCTACTCGGTGAAATAGGTGATATCCATATCAACCAAAGTGCCACTCAAGATGAGGTATATGATATGTTCGACTTCTATTGCGAAACAATGGGCTAAAAGGCATTATTAAAGATATTACAGCGACAGCTTATTCTAAAAAAGCAGAAAAAAGCATATGAAATAATTTGCTAATTTAAAATAAAGCCTTACCTTTGCATCCGCAATTCGGGGTGTAGCTCAGCCCGGTTAGAGTACGCGTCTGGGGGTAATGAAATGAGCAAAGATTAGAAACATTACAATACAATATAAATCAAGGAGTTAAGCAAATACTTAACTCCTTATTTTTTACCTGCGAATAAAATTTGATTAAAGTTTTCGGACAAATTGGTGCAAATTCATCCAAAAACTTCTCCCAATCATTCCATTTGTATTTATTTGCCATACAAGGAAGAATAAAAATATCCCTCACCAAGAACTTCCTCCGCCTCCTTACATCCAAGTTCAGCAGCTTCTTGATAAAATTTATAGGCTACTTCCAAATCTACGGTTTCACCATATAAACCTTTATGGTAAATCTCCCCTGTTAAATACAACGCATACGGACTCCTTTTTTCCCTCAAATCAGATAAATGTAATGTCTGCTTTACCATGCCCTAAATTCCTTGCTTGGTTTAAATAAAACATTGCTTTATGTGTATTTTGCTCCACGTTTTGCCCTTTCAAATACATCATTCCTAACTTGAAGGCTGCTTCCGGGTCTGTATCCGTATTCTTAATGAGATTAAACAAACCGCTCTTACAATGACCAATTGTAAAGCCATAAGCTTTTGATGTTTCTATTATCATAATTTTATATTTTTAGATTTATACTTTTTAACTCACCACTACATATCTCGTTTAAAACGAAACATAAACATTAAGGCAAAGGAATTGGTCCGTCACGTATTAAATGATTGTTACTAAATAATTTTATTTTTCTCATGCTTTCAATATTCTATTCAGTCGTATAACGAAGAAATTGAAAACCACTTCTGTTAATTTATGGTTAATAAATTCGTATTGGAAGTTAATAAATATCAATACCGAAAACTGAAAACAATCTTAAAATCAAATGGAAGTTTGCAATTTAAAGAATCTTTTGCCTCTCTATTAGAAACAAACCCAATATAACAAACAGGGTAGGACAACTATTGCCCTACCCCTATCTTATACGCTCCGTTAGAAGCCTCATTGTTGTTATCTACTTGTATATTGAATATACCTCAATAGGAACTGTATCTACTATACCATGTTTTACATAGCTTAAAGAAACAAGTTTTTCATCTACAGTTTTCCAATACAAAGAATACTTTCCTTTTTTCACAATGTTATCCTCAACTATCTTTCTTATTTCTTTAGGTGCTTCTATTTGATTGGAATCATTCCACAAAGAACTTCTATATGGATATTTAAAATACAAATAAGAATTTTCTTTTTTATCATAAAGCACAGAACATTCATGCTCTTTTATTTTTAACTTGGGATGAAATGTCATACTAAAGAACACTTTACTATTAACAACTTTCGCAGTCTTCCCACTTGTGCTTGACGGTTCGTATTCTATTTTACCATGTAATTGCTCATTTTGCAGCTTTGCATTCAATACAACTTCATCCTTTTGAATGACTGTAATTTGTTTATTAGTGTCAATAACAGCAATATAAGTATGGAAAGAATGGGGCTGTAAATTAAATGATTTAACCTCACCAGCATTGTCGAAGAACTCCTTAACAACTTGTTGTTTTAGACTGTCTTGTAGGTATTGAACTCCATACAGATAAAGTTCTTCGAGTTTATTTCGGGCTGCATTTTCTGCTTTCTGTTTAGCAACTTTTTCCTCTATCCTTTTACGTCTTTCAAGGGTATCTTTTATTGGATAGACAGATAAACTCCCCGAGCCACTTATATGTAGTTCAATTAGCTTATCCTTTTCAAACGTTTCACTTTGCATCTGCCCATAGTTATCAAGGAAACGACTTAGTTTTGTAGAAGTCATTACAATGGCTTCCGCCATGTTTCCAATTTCAAAGCCTGTATAAACATATCTTCCATTATCCATGCCTTTATAACTGAGGCTTAACGAATATTTTACATAGCCATATCTAAACTCCATTCCATAGGAGTTCTTCTTTTCTGAATAACTAATTTCAAGTGTGTTACCACCGTATATCGGTTTACCCGTATAGGGATTAGGGCACAGATAATCGGGATATTCAAAAGCCTTAATAGAAGTGGATTTTTGAGCATAAGCAGAAAGAACCATTATTACGCTCATCAGAAACAGCAAAGTTCTTTTCATAATACTGTGATTTGCTTTCCACAGCCCCGACAGGAAAGGTTTATATAAAAAGATAGCGTGAGGCTGTTAGAATTATCTGTTTTAGAGGCTCTGGTAAACCCGTGGTACAAGATAAAACGACACCCCACGCCAAGCCATATATATCACTGATATATACAAGATTAGCATGAGCGTTTGTATCGTCTATCCCCGTACCACATGAAATTTTACCAGAATTTCTAAAACGGGATAAAGCTAAACGCTTCCTTTAATTAATATGTCACCAACGGGTCTTTAACCTGTTAGCGGGACAAATATAACTAAAATCCAGCGTTCTACAAACGTTTTTAGGGATGTCGTGGAACAAATTTACTCATTTATTGATAGTTCACAAGATTTTAGGGAGAGAACTCCGATGAGGCTTTTGCACATTGGGACATCTAAACTTTGACAGATACCCTTAAACAGCCTCATCATCGTAGCTATAATCCCAAACGCACTTTGCTTATTGATTATATTCCACTTATTTTTAGGTACTGCATGATATTTTCATTACCTGCATTGCAAGCCCTCTATGACGTAATGCCCTGTCATTACATAAGTTTATCATCATACAGTGAAGATTTAAGAGTGTTGCATCCCCTTTACTTACAACCTGTATTCATTCTATCGACCGAGCATAACCACCTCATCACATAAAATTATATAACCTCGTATTAGAGCGTTTAAGCCATTATTACACCCCACCGAATACTTTTATTGTATTTGATAAGTTTTTGGCTGTGCACGACCAATAGACACCTCATTTAAAAGATAAGGCTTGATAATCACCCGAAGAGTAAACTTAGGAAAGTGGAGTTTACACCCTTTGATGATTACCAAGCCTTATTTTATTAGGAAGAGGATTAACAGGCAGTACTAAATATCCGATGTTCCTCTGCAATACTCATACCGTCTGCCGACTGTTCTAACAACCAAACGAGATACTTTTCTATTTTGCCTGTTAGTTCTTCCATTAGGCTGGAGGTCTTGAAGTGTTCTTTTTGCCACTTTATTGCCTCTTGGATTCTTTTTTGGAATTGAGTATGCAGAATCCTATCTTCGGGCAGACGATTTTTTCGATTCTTAAATAGGATATATTTCATATAATAAGACAAGTTTTGTCCCTCGTTTGCAATACAAATACACCATTTATCAAAGTCTTTGGCACTCTTTAAAGTGTCAAACTCTACATCCCAGCAATCATCAGGTAGCTTATCTATATCTTCGTAATATCCAAACCACTCTGCTACTAACTTCCAAAATACATATTTATCCCATAGTTCATTAGCCGTAATACCTTTTCCAAACAGCTCAAACAATTCATCTATTCCAAGTGTCATTTCATACCTTAACAAGTAGTTCGACAGGCTATTTCTACCCACTTTGGGTAACTCTCTCTTCTTTTTAGCCTCCGACATCTTATCATAAAACTTTATCCGTGTACCTTCATAGTCAAAATATGCAGTTCCACTTCTCTCACCACTCCACTGGTTAGGAATAAATTTCTTTATTCCGCTTAACTTCCTCAAATAAGATATAGGAGGTTGAGACATTTCAAAATTATGGGCAAACTCCAAAGACTCCACCTCTGCATTATACATTGGTACGCCCAGTTCTTCGCTCAACATCATAATACATCGTTCTGCATCCTTCAATGACATAGTACGTGTATTATGCCCCCATAAGCATTTAGGAAGACTGCCCTCAAATGATACATACGTTTCAGTGGCTATAACTTTACGTCCACGCCATTTTCCACTACCACCTGTATCATCACCCCTATATTGAGATAATGCTAAACGAGCCACAACATCCTGCCACCTATAATTAGATGGCAGTGCCCATGCGCATAGCTTTAATTTGATTTTATCATACATGGCTATGAATTAAAATGTATTTAGAATGTTATACAAAATTGAGTTTATTAATTATTTACGAAGACGTGCAGCAAATCCCAACTCCATACTTTCAATGAATTCCTGCTTAGTTTCTTGCCTTTTAGCCATCATCCACGCTATTATTTCATCACGCCTAAATCTTAGTATTCGCCCACTTTCCGCACGATAACAAGGTATCTCCTTATGACTTGTCAACTTATAAATTGTATGTTTGGACTGCCCAATCAACTCACTACAAATATCAATGCCGAATACCTCCGGATAATCTTCCATCCGTTTTAGAGGTCTATTGTTCTTCTGTTTTTCGCCTTTACCCTCTGACGGTACTGTTCCCAGCATAGTACAAATTATTTCCCGTAACGACCTTATTTGAGCCAAAACATAATATTCCCACTCGTTTCTTAAAAACTCCATATCATTATACAACCATGCGCTTTCCACAGAATCACGATGATGTTCATTAATGAAACCGTACTTTGCTATTGCACCATACAGGAAATCTTTTGCTAAAATAATTTTTCCCTCTTTCTGCAAGTAGGCTTCTTCATTATAGATATCATCCAACTCTTGACTACTCATTTTTAATTCTCCCTGAACTACAGACTTTACCTTTACTTCATAAGTAGAAATAAAATATTTGCTTTTCCACATAATAATAGCTGCATCAACAACCTTTAATGCCTGTCGGAGTTTTCCTTTATCCCCATCCGTCAACCGCTTCACATAGACAAACAACCAACTTTCACGGACTGCTGCTTCCCCTCTGAGCGACTTGTTTATCAAGTCGCCCAAAGGCATTCCATAATGAATAAACATACCTATAATATTTTTACGACTTTATCCAAAACACTTGTAGAGAAACTGGCAAGATATGTAGCCGTTGTCGTAAGATTACTATGTCCCAGGGCTTGGCTTATTATTTCACGGGGAATATCATTGCCTTGCAAAGTCATGGCCATTGTGTGTCGTGCTGTGTAAGTTGTCAAGTTCAATGAAATTCCTAAAGTCTTACCCATTTTTTTCAAATTGGCATTAATACGTTTGTATCGGCAACGCACATGCTCATACAGTTGTTCGCCATCATACTCTTTAGTAATAATAGGAAGTAAATACTTGCCTGTTTGAGGTGTGTTTGCCTTAAACCATTCCAATAGCTCCTCTATGGCAGGGATAAAGAAAATTTTTATCGGTTTTTCCTTCTTTGCATTTTTTTTCTTTT
>ERZ779930.191-NODE-191-length-10916-cov-2.17503_pt1 | contig 10916 bp, 10 predicted proteins | sample MGYA00511092_ERZ779930 | MGnify/ENA primary metagenome ERZ779930 (study PRJEB29588, sample SAMEA2162880) | human gut metagenome | biome: human gut; feature: human-associated habitat; material: faeces | place: Denmark | collected 2008/2010 ...
AGTTTGTCGGCCACTGTCATGTTTCCGTTGACGGTAACTTCCAGGCGGCGGGCACTTTTTTCACGTTCTTTCTTTTCGGCAGGGATGTATTGAACTGTCATCTGGTACGGACCACCTTGTTCACTGAAAACTTCATTCCATTGTGCGTAGTTATCTTTATGTCCGCCAAGATTGGTTATTGTCATGCCTCCGGATGCTGTTTCGAAAGGCATGAAGGCTATTCCCCGTTTACGTTTTGCCAAGTCGTCAAACTGATTCAGATAAGCCTGTTCTGCCTCGTAGCGGATAGGTTCCATACGTCTTTCACCTTCTACTCTCAGAATTTTGGTTCCGTGGGGGAGTACATCAAACTGTATGAAGTCTGTTACCGAACGTTCATCTTTTTGTTTCACAAGGTCGCGTATACGTGTTGTACCCTCCAGTTCGAGTACTGATAAGGGAACCCGGAAGGAACAGGTTTCTTCGGTCGGGTTATATAGAGCTACTGCCCGTACTGTTCCTCTTTTTTCTTCAATGTCTTTTACCAGTACATATCCTCCATGCTCGTGTTGCACTACATAAGCCTGAAGTCCTAGTGGATCTTGGTTCAGTGCGATGAGTTCCTTATTTTTCAGCAGTTGCAGTGAAGATGCCGGGATGGCAGTCAGATCGCAGCCGATCAGCAGCGGTGAACTCATTATGCACCACATGCCAAAGTGAGTTTCCTCCTCTTCCGGCTTCAATCCTCGTCCTATTTCCAGCATGTCCATATCATTGTAATGTCCGTTACCGGCAAAGGCTGAGAGATACAGATTTTTGTCGATTATATATTTGACAGATTCCCACGACGGATTGATATCTCCGCTGATTCTCCAGGAACGTGCCAGACTGCTTACCCATGTACCCGGATAAGCCCATCGGCAGATATTCAGAGAAATATTTCGTGGACAAACTTCGCGGATGGCATTGACAATTTCCGTATATCTTTCTTGTTCTTCAAGGTCGAGTTGCTGTCCGGCTCCGCAGTAGTCAATCTTGATAAAATCAAATCCCCATTCGTTGAAGAAAAGGTTGGCGTCCTGATGTTCAAATCCATAAAGACCAACCCCAATTCCGTTTTTATCTCCATCCCAAAGCGAACCGCATGTGTTGGCTCCCGCTTCCGAATAAATACCTGCTTTCAGACCCAGCGAATGGATATAGTCGGCTATTCCTTTCATTCCGTTTGGAAAACGTTGTGGATGGGTATGCAGGATACCTTTCTCATCGCGGAATCCGAAGAATCCGTCATCGATGTTTATGAAATGATAGCCAACCTTGTCAAGTTCCTGTGAAATCATGGCATCTGCCTGTTTCTTGATCAGCTCTTCGTTGATATTGACGCGGTAAGTGTTCCATGAACTCCATCCCATTATAGGTGGTTCTACGTAATTGACTTGTGCATAGCCTCCTAGTGCAATGATTCCGAGTAAGCTTGCTGTGAAGCATTTTTTGAGGTTGGTGTTTTTCATAGATTAGTTGTTACTTAGATGCATCCCTGAATGGAGAGGAAGAAGAATACTCCCGTAGCTATCATCAGCAGACCGATGGCGGCATAAAACAGACGTGCACGGTTTCTGCCGGCATTGGCTACGATGAACTGTGTATTGTGGGCTGTAAAAAACCAGTCCCAGTTGAATAGGGCAGCCAGCAACGCCAGCAGCCCCACCAGGACAAATATGCCCTGTATGATATAGTGTGTCACCATAATGCATTATTCTTCGGCATCGAAGCGGACGGTACGAGTGCCGTCTTCGTTTTCTTCGATATATACCTTTACTGCATTGCCCGGAAGCAAGTCTTCTATCAGTTCAGGCCATTCGATAAAGCACAGAGCTCCACTGTAAAAATAATCTTCATACCCCATGTCGTATACTTCTTCCAGTTTTTTGATACGGTAGAAGTCGAAATGATAAATCAGTTCTCCAGTAGTTTCCGAACGATACTCATTTACGATAGCGAATGTAGGTGAGTTGATGACATCTGTTACTCCCAGTTCTTCGCATACAGCTTTGGTAAAAGTAGTCTTTCCTGCTCCCATTTTGCCGTAGAAGGCAAATACTGTGTTATCGCCCATGGCTGCAATAAACTCTTTGGCAGCTTCGTGGATATGATCGAGTGAAGTAATTTTTATTTCCATAAGTATCTGTTTTTATTGTTCTTGCAAAAGTAAGTAAAAATCGCGAATATTTATTCCTGTTTACGGAACTGCCGGCAGATTTTTGCTGCGACATATATCAGTATGGATATAAAGATGATGGCTGCTCCTGAAGGAATCTGATATTTGTATGAGAACAGCAGTCCGCCCAGACAACTGATATAGCCGATGCCGATAGACAGCCAGATGATATTCTTGAAACGGCTGGTAAACAAGTTTGCCGTCATCTGTGGGAGAGTGAGTAGCGAGATGGCAAGCACGATGCCTACCATGCGCAGGCATGATACGATAGTCAGAGCGATAAACATCATCAGCAGATACTCGAAAGTGGCTACGGGAAGATGTTGTGAACGCGCGAACTCACGGTCGAAAGCGATAGCTACGATTGGGCGTAGAAACAGTGAAAAGAATATGATAAGCACTATACTCAGTATACCAAGCAGCAGTATGTCACTTTGTGTGATGGTAAGTATATTTCCGAAAAGAAATGAAGAAAGGTCGGGAGTGAATCCCGGAGCAAGGAAACTGAAAATGATTCCGATAGCCATTCCGAATGTCCAGAATACAGCAATGGCAGAATCTTCACGCATATCACTCCGCTTGCTGAGCCATTCTACTCCGAAAGCTGACAGCACTGAAAAGATGGCTGCCGTGAGCAGGGGAGAAATACCTGTATAGAGTCCGATTCCGATACCTCCGAAAGAAGCATGTGTGATTCCTCCACTGATAAAAACAAGCCGACGGGTGACAATGTAGGTTCCGATAATTCCGCAGGCGATGCTGGCAAACAGACTACCCAGCAAGGCATGTTGGAAAAAAGTATATTGTAACAGTTCTAATATATCCATGATAGTTGTATTCGGTAATGAGACAGACCGGCAGGAAGATTAATGAAATCTTCGTTCTCCTACGATAAGGAAAAGTTCATCTTTCAGTTCGTCGGGCAATTCAATGCCGCGAAGTTGCAGACTCCGGCTCCATCCTGCCACATCCACTTCCTGCATGGAGTACAGAATGTCGCGGAATTCTTCGATTTCCTCTTCCGAATATCCGTCAGAAGGACGTCCTTTGAAGCGGTCCAGTTCTTCGTCGTCGTAATATTCTATTTGCTTGCTTACAGCTGCCAGCAGACTTTCTTTTTCACAAATCTGATGCTGACCGCAGCATTCACTGTCTACGGTCACTACGGGAGGAGCTTCTTTCAGCTCTCCACGATCGATTTTCTTTTGTATGTTCCGGTTATAGAAATATCCGGCTATCAGTCCGAATAATGCTACTCCTATCAGTATGACAATAAGTATCCACATGATGATTTATTCCTCCGTGATGTTGAATCCCGCATGTATCAGGTTTTCCCAGTAATGCGGATATGATTTGGTAACTACTTGCGGATGATTGATGTATATATCTCCCAATCGGATGCAGGCGGGAGCAAAAGCCATAGCCATGCGATGGTCTTCGTAAGTGTCTATGCAGGGGCTGGCGTCAGGAGTGCAACGTTCACCGTTCCACGACAGTACGGAACCTTCGCTTTCTGTAATGAGGTATCCCAGCTTTTTCATTTCGGCTATTAAAGCGGCTATGCGGTCGGTTTCTTTAATTTTCAGGCTCTGAAGTCCGGAGAAACGGAAAGGAATACCCATTACGGCACAAGTCACTACAAATGTCTGGGCTAAGTCAGGCTGATTAACGAAATCGTATTCCATGCGTGCAGTGATTTTTCCTGTTTTTCGAAGAGTCACTTCACGTTCCCCATAAACTGTTTCTACCCCCAGCTGTTCGAATAACCGTGCTACTTCCGAGTCACCTTGCGGGCTTTCGCGGAATAATCCCGGCAGACAGACTGTTGCCTGTTCCGACAATGCGCAGATTTCATACCAGTACGAAGCTGCGCTCCAGTCGCTCTCTACATAATAGGGAACAGCTTGATAAGGTTGAGGCTTTACTTCCAGTTGATTTTCACTGATCCAGGCTACACTGGCTCCAAAGTCGCGCATCAGTTTCAGCGTAAGGTCGATATATGGGCGAGATACAATTTCTCCTGTCAGTGTAAGCTTTAGTCCGTTAGTCAGTGCCGGACCTATCATCAGCAAGGCAGAGATATATTGTGAACTTACATTTCCTGGCAAAGTCACTTCACTGTTTACCAGCTTGCGTCCTACGATGCGCAACGGTGGAAAACCTTCATTGCCTGCATATTCTACGTCAGCTCCCAGTGCACGGAGTGCATTGACCAGTATGCTGATAGGGCGCTGCTGCATACGCTGTGTTCCGGTTATGATGTGTGTGCCTTCGCCTACGGCAAGAAAAGCCGTCAGGAAACGCATGGCCGTACCGGCCGCCATAATGTCGATGATAGAAGGCATGTGTTGCAAAGCCTGTATCATCACCCGTGTGTCGTCGCAGTCGGACAGGTTTTCCGGGTGACAGTTTCCTTTGGCAAGGGCATTGATTATCAGTGCACGGTTGCAGATGCTTTTCGATGAAGGAAGCTGTATGCAAGTATTTATTCCGTGGGGGGAAGTGACTTTTATCCGCTTCATGCTATATCTTTTCTTGTTGTTTGCAAATTTGTTGTGTGGCAAAGATAGAAAAAAACGAAGAATTTATGAGGGCAACTCATTCAAATTCCGTCCCAATTCTATTTTCTCGAACTTGTATCCCAGACGTTTCAGCTCGATGGCTGCACCGATACGGAACATTGTGCGGCAGGCACGTGCGAAAACATGAAAAGCCATCGGACTCTGAGGTTCTATCTGTTCATGGCGTATCATGCTTACTGTAGCTTGTCCGCAGCGGCGGATAATGTCTTCCAGCTGACCCGCTTCTTTGCTGTCGAGCGGCAGTTGCAGCAGGTCGCGCACGATGTGTTCGTCCATATCATCGAAACCTTGCTCACCGTAATATGACTGATAGCTGGCCTGTGCGTAATATTCCCAGTCTTCATCCCATCCAAAAGCGACTCCCAGGCCAAGATAAGCAGCCCAAGCTACTGATACGACAGGATAATCACGAATTTGTCCTACCGCATCGGCTACATATTCGGGAGCCAGGTCGTGCCAGCAGTTGTCTATGTCATCGGCAGCTAGTAGCGTGCCGTCGGGCATGCCGTAATTGGTACACAAGTGCAGTAACTCTTGCTGTAGTTTCTCTTCAAAGTTATTTAAATATTCTGTATTCATCTGTTTTCTTATTTTTTGCCAAAGATAGGCATTTTTACGTTTAGGAAATTAGGCATGAATAGAAAAACAGACATCAAACTTTAGGGAATTGGCAAAAAATACTGGCAGAATTTACTATCATAAATTCCGTTTGCGTACAAAATGTATGCATTCGGGTGAGTGATTCAGTTTTTTTGTTAAAACTGTTTAATTGTAGGAACTATCTTTTATAGTCATGGAACATTGCGCTATATTTGTGAGGCAAACACACTTATTTTTTATATGGATGAGATAATCATAATTATCGGGTTGATAGTACTTAACGGTATTTTCGCTATGTCCGAGGTGGCATTAATATCAGCCCGTAAATCTCGGCTTTCTTCAGATGCAAAAAAAGGCAGCAAGTCTGCTAAAGTAGCTTTAAAGCTGGCTAACGACCCCGACCGCTTCCTTTCAACAGTACAAATTGGAATTACCCTGATTGGTATTTTAACCGGTATCTATTCGGGAAACCGCATTGCTGCCGACCTGACCGAAACCATGATTTCGTGGGGAGTATCTGTTACCTATGCTTCGGCATTGGCTCAGGGTATCATTGTAGTCGTTGTAACTTACCTTACGATTATTTTCGGAGAACTCGTACCGAAGCGTATCGGATTGAGTGTTGCCGAAAAGGCTGCCAAAGTGGTTGCACGTCCCATGAGAGTACTTGCTTCTATCGCACTTCCTTTCGTTTGGCTGCTTTCCAAGAGTACAGAGATTATTTTCAATTTACTGGGGATCAAGGAAACCGACAATAAGGTGACCGAAGAGGAAATCAAGTCTATCATCGAGGAGGGAACCGAAGAAGGAGAGGTACAGCCTGTAGAGAAAGATATCATGCAGCGTGTATTCTTGCTGGGCGATTTGAAAGTCAGCTCGATCATGACACACAAGAGTGATATTGTCTGGCTGGACATGGATATGACTGCCGACGAAGTCAGAGCGGTAGTAAATGAAAACTTGTTTGAGTTTTATCCGATAGCCGACGGTGACCTGGATCATGTGAAAGGAATTGTAAACTTGAAAGATCTGGTTGTACATCTGTCTAATCCCGATTTTAAGCTGGCGTCTTTGATTCATGAGGCTACGTATTTTCATGAGAGCATGAACGTTTATAAAGTGCTTGAGCAGATGAAGATGCAGAAAATCAGTCGTGCACTGGTTTGTGATGAATTTGGTATCTGTACCGGTATTATTACGCTGCGTGATATTCTGGAAGGATTAGTGGGTAATGTAGACGATCCGGAGGAAGAACCGGATATCATCAAACGAGTAAATAAGGAAGGCTGGCTGGTAGACGGACAGTGTTCATTATATGACTTCTTGTGTTATTTTAACCGCAGTGACTTATTCGAAGCTTCAGAGTATCATACGTTGGGAGGCTTGCTGCTGAAGGAATTGCAGCACATTCCTACCAGTGGTGAAACACTCCAGTGGAACGGATTTACTTTCGAGGTTGTCGATATGGACGGAGCGCGTATCGATAAGGTACTCGTCACCACACCGATAGCCGAAGATAACGGCGATGAAGAAGCTTGATATTATTAACTGATACAGAATGATGATGAAAAGGGAATTCAAATCATATTTTTTGTTGGCAATCTGCATGCTGATGCTGGTTGCCCAGGTTTTCCCACATCATCATCATTCGGAAATATTCTGTTTGTCGACCGATCTGGTGGCACATGAGGCTACTGCAACATGCAGCAGATATATGCATCATAGCGACGATGCCGACCGCCATTCGTGTACCAGTGTGTGTGTTACCAATTTTCAATGTAGCACACCCGACCAGCATCTGTCCGACATAACTCCCGATTATTCTTTTTATTCCATACTTTATCCGTTGGTTAACGTATTGCGCATACTGGCCTTACCGACTGACGATGCTGATGCCGACTGGGCGCTCTTTGTAGAAAGTCTGCATGCGTACCAGTTTATTCAGACAGCTGGGTTACGTGCACCTCCCGCTTCTGTAATTCTTGTATAAAAAACTGCAATCCGGTTGCAGGACAATGTCCGTACCTTTGCGGTGCGGAGAAATAAGTTTTTGTCTTTAATACATTAATTACATCATTATGAAGCATTATATTTTTATGGGAGCTCTGGCTGCGTGTATGCTGGGCTCTTGTGGAGGTCATGAAGGACATGACCACGAAGCTGAGGGGGAAGCAAAAGAGGCGCATGCTGCCCACGCAGACGAAATAGTTTTAACTCCTGAAAAAGCTCAGGCTGCCGGTGTACAAGTAGAGGAAGTACAACCAGCTGCTTTTCGTAGCGTGATTCCTACCAGCCACGGTCGTTGCTGCTGTTTCGGGCGTTGTGAACTTTACCCGTTCATTGATTGAAGGTACACAAGTATCTGCCGGTATGGCACTGCTTACAGTTTCTTCACAGCATATTCAGGAAGGGGATCCGGTAAAGCGTGCCCGTATTGCTTACGAAACGGCAAAGAGTGAATACGAACGTGCGGCCAAGCTGGTGGACAAGCAAATCGTTTCGCAGAAAGATTTTAATCAGCTGAAAGAAAACTATGAAAATGCCCGCATAGCTTACGAGGCACTTTCTCCCAGCAAGGACGGAAAAGGAGTGGCTGTCAAGTCGCCGATAGGAGGCTATGTCAAGTCGTGTCTGGTAAAGGAAGGCGATTATGTAACCGTGGGACAGCCTTTGCTTACCGTTACCCAGACTCGCCGTTTACAGTTGAAAGCTGAAGTGTCCGAACGTTATTATGCTGGACTGAAATCGATTGTTTCGGCTAATTTCACAACTACTTACGATGACAAAGTATATCGGCTGGATGATTTGAAAGGACGTCTGCTGTCGTATGGCAAATCATCGGGCGATGCATCCTATTACATCCCGGTTACTTTTGAATTTGATAACCGTGGCGACGTGATACCTGGTTCTTTCGTCGAGGTATATCTGTTGTCGGAAGAGCGTCAGGGAGTTATCAGCTTGCCTGTTTCGGCAATTACCGAAGAGCAGGGACTGAATTTCGTATACTTGCAGGTAGATGCGGAATGTTACAAGAAACAGGAAGTAAAGCTTGGCATGAACGATGGCTGCCGTGTGGAAGTTCTTTCAGGACTGAAAGGCGGAGAAAAAGTGGTGACTGTAGGAGCCATGCATGTGAAACTGGCTGCTGCCGGCAATACAATTCCGGGACATACACACAATCATTAATCGTCGGACGTGTTTTGTTACAGACACGTATATCATTATAGAATATTATGCTGAATAAAATCATACATTTTTCATTACAGAACCGCTTGCTGGTTCTGGTGGCTTCGATATTATTGCTGATAGGAGGAACCTATACGGCATTTCATACCGAAGTGGATGTGTTTCCCGACTTGAATGCACCTACCGTAGTCGTAATGACGGAAGCGGGAGGCATGGCTGCCGAAGAAGTGGAACAGTTGGTTACGTTCCCTATCGAAACGGCAGTGAATGGTGCTACGGGAGTACGTCGTGTACGCTCATCGTCGACAACGGGATTTTCTGTAGTATGGGTAGAGTTCGATTGGGATACGGACATTTACCTGGCACGTCAGATTGTATCTGAAAAACTGGCAACGGTAGGTGAGGATTTACCCGATAATGTGGGCAATCCTACACTCGGTCCACAGTCATCTATTTTAGGTGAGTTGCTGATCGTGGGACTGACTGCCGACAGTACCTCTATGCTCGATTTACGTACACTTGCCGACTGGACTATCCGTCCGCGTTTGCTGTCTACCGGAGGAGTTGCTCAGGTTGCCGTGTTGGGAGGTGACATTAAAGAATATCAGATACTGCTGTATCCAGAGCGTATGAAGCACTACGGTGTGACATTGGGAGAAGTCATGGCAGTAACTCGTGGCATGAATCAGAATACCAACGGAGGAGTAATTTATGAATATGGCAACGAATACATCGTGCGTGGAGTCGTTTCTACGGATAATGTACGCCAGATGGCACGTTCGGTTGTAAAGACAGTCGACGGTGCTCCGGTCACACTGGAAGATATTGCCGATGTACAGGTAGGAGCCCAGCAGCCTAAACTGGGACTTGCTTCGGAAAAAGGGAAACCTGCCGTACTGATAACTGTTACCAAACAGCCGAATACAGGAACTATCGAGCTGACGGAAAAGCTGGAAGCTGCTTTGAAAGACTTACAAAAGAATCTTCCGGCAGACGTAAAAGTTTCTACCGATATCTTCCGTCAGTCACGTTTCATCGAAAGCTCTATTGGCAATGTACAGGAATCTCTTTACGAAGGAGCTATCTTTGTGGTTATCGTACTTTTCCTTTTCCTTGCCAACACACGTACTACCATCATTTCGCTGGTTACACTTCCCTTGTCGCTGGTGGTAGCTATTCTGGTACTTCACTATATGGGACTCAGTATCAATACCATGAGTCTGGGAGGTATGGCCATTGCCATCGGTTCGCTAGTAGACGATGCCATAGTCGATGTGGAGAACGTATGGAAGCACCTGCGTGAAAACCGTATGCTTCCTGCCGGCGAACGTAAACCCGTATTGGATGTCGTATTCCATGCTTCGCGTGAAGTACGTATGCCTATCCTTAACTCAACCCTGATTATCGTAGTGAGTTTCATACCTCTGTTCTTCTTGAGTGGTATGGAAGGCAGAATGCTGGTTCCGCTGGGCATCGCGTTCATCGTATCATTATTCGCATCGACAGTCGTAGCGCTGACACTTACTCCCGTCCTGTGCAGCTATCTGCTGGGAGGAGATTTCAAGAAAAACGGGCTGCCCAAAGAGGCTTTTGTTGCCGTGTGGATGAAAAAGCATTACGAACGCGGACTGCTCTGGGCATTGGAACATAAGCGGACGGTGCTGGGTGGTACTATAGCCCTGTTTATCGTGGCACTGGGAGCGTTCTTTACGTTAGGACATAGTTTCTTGCCACCGTTCAACGAAGGTTCGTTCACCATCAATGTAAGCTCTCTTCCCGGTATCTCACTGGAAGAGTCTGATAAGATTGGCCGTCAGGCAGAGGAACTACTGCTTACCATTCCCGAAATAAAGACCGTAGCACGCAAGACAGGACGGGCCGAACTCGACGAGCATGCATTGGGTGTAAACGTTTCGGAAATAGAAGCTCCGTTCGAACTGGACGGTCGTTCCCATCAGGAAGTACTCGAAGAGGTTCGTCATAAATTGTCGGTGCTGACTGGGGCAAATATCGAAATCGGTCAGCCTATCAGTCACCGTATCGATGCCATGCTGAGTGGTACGCAGGCAAATATCGCCATCAAGCTTTTCGGTGATGACCTGAACAAGATGTTCTCTTTGGGTAATCAGATAAAAGAGGCTGTAAGCGATGTGAAAGGTATTGCTGACTTGAATGTGGAACAGCAGATTGAGCGTCCGGAACTGAAAATTATACCTCGCCGGGAGATGCTTGCCAAGTATGGCATTTCACTGGCACAGTTCAATGAATTTGTTACGGTAAACATGGCCGGAGAAGTTGTTTCTCAGGTATACGAAAAAGGAAAATCTTTCAATCTTGTGGTACGTGCAGCG
>ERZ779930.216-NODE-216-length-9993-cov-2.39253_pt1 | contig 9993 bp, 8 predicted proteins | sample MGYA00511092_ERZ779930 | MGnify/ENA primary metagenome ERZ779930 (study PRJEB29588, sample SAMEA2162880) | human gut metagenome | biome: human gut; feature: human-associated habitat; material: faeces | place: Denmark | collected 2008/2010 ...
CCATAATGAGATTTAGAACTGTTTCGGGGAGACCATGCTTTTCCGTTTTCATCGAATAACGTCTGTTCTACATTTCTTACTTCGTCACACGGAGAGAATCCGTTCTCCATAGCTAATGTATATAAGTAAGGCTTAATGGTAGAACCAACTTGTCGGCGTCCAACCATAGCCATATCATATTGGAAGTAATTATAGTTAGGACCTCCTACATAAGCTTTTACATAGCCTGTAATCGGATCCATAGACATAAATCCAGCACGCAGGAAGTGCTTGTAGTAACGGATTGAATCTAACGGTGTCATGATAGTATCCTTTTCTCCTTCCCATGAGAAGACAGACATTTCGTGTTTTGTGTTGAATGCCTTCCGGATTTCTTCTTCAGAACATCCTGCTGCTTTCATTTCACGATAACGGTCAGACTGACGTACGGAACGTTCTAATATCGTATTTACTTCTTCCGGAGTGAGCTCGTTTGTGTATGGCGCAGTTTTACGTCCACGTTTTTCTTTAAAGAAGCGAGGTTGCAAGTATTTTGCTACATGTTCGTATACAGCTTCTTCAGCATATTTCTGCATACGTGAATCAATTGTCGTATAGATTTTTAATCCGTCTGTATAAATATTGTAATTGGTTCCGTCTTTTTTCTTGTTTTTTGCACACCATCCATATAAAGGATTTGTCTTCCATGCCAAAGAATCTTCGTAATACTGTTGTTGTTGCCATCCTCTGTACTTCGAACGGACTGGTTCTTTGGCTGTCATTATCTTACGCAAATATTCACGGAAGTAAGTTGCCAATCCATCCTTGTGGTCAACCGGCTGAAATTTCAGAGTCAACGGTAAGGCTTGCAGTGAATCACGCTCAGCTTTTGTGAGGTAACCGGCCTTATACATTTGATCAAGCACCGTGTTGCGGCGTCCTCGTGAACGTTCATTGAAACGACGGGGATTATATAATGATGGATTTTTACACATACCGATAAGGGTAGCAGCTTCTTCTATCGACAAGTCTTTAGGATCTTTTGAAAAATAAGTTTTAGCTGCTGTTTTAATACCTACGGCATTATTCAGAAAGTCAAACTTATTAAGGTACATAGTCAGAATTTCTTCTTTTGTATAATAACGTTCCAGCTTGACAGCAATAACCCACTCTATCGGTTTTTGCAACAAGCGTTCCATTACATTGTCTGCTACCGGCGAATAAAATTGTTTTGCCAACTGCTGAGTAATGGTACTTCCTCCACCGGCATGTTTTTGCATGAAAATACCTCTTTTAATAACAGCACGCATAAATGCGCGTGCGTCTATGCCAGAATGTTCACTGAAACGAACATCTTCTGTTGCAACGAGTGCATGAACCAGATTAGGTGACAAGTCATTGTAACCTACATAAACGCGGTTCTCTTTACTATACGACCAGGTTCCCAGAAGTTGCCCGTCATCTGAAATTATCTGAGTTGCAAATTTCAAATTCGGATTTTCCAGCTCTTCCACAGGAGGTACATAACCTATCCATCCTTTTGCTATGGCTGTAAAGACAGCAGCCACCGATAAAATTCCTAATATGAGCAAAGCCCATAATACATATATAAATTTCTTCCTCATGATAAATAAAAATTCTTATCTCTGATAATAACTTTTTTCTTACTTAATAAGTTCGCAAAAATAAAGAAAAACACCGGAATAAACGAATAAAATTGCAAGAATGATTGTTTCTGCTATTTTTAGCAGGAATACAACTTTTTACAAGCCTTATTTGATGCTACGTTTCTATTGGTAAATATATTTTTTTGTTGGTTTTAAAAATGCTTCTGTATTACGCATTTCTGTTATCAGGAAATAAAATAACAGCTTCTTTTTCTAAAAAAAGGATGGTCTTTTTATTTTTTTTGTCTACCTTTGAACTCCGGTATTATAAAAACAATTCATAAAACCGAAAATATGGAAAATAGAAGTTTAGTAACTATTGCCAACCATTCTAAAGAACGTATCCTTTATCTTCTGGAAATGGCAAGAGAGTTTGAAAAGAAGCCTAACCGTCACTTACTGGATGAAAAAATTGTTGCAACTCTTTTCTTTGAACCTTCCACGCGTACTCGTTTAAGTTTTGAAACAGCAGCCAACAGGCTTGGAGCCAAAGTTATAGGATTTACCGATCCTAAGGTTACAAGTTCCTCAAAGGGAGAAACATTGAAAGATACAATTATGATGGTAAGTAATTATGCCGACATTATTGTAATGCGTCATTATCTGGAGGGAGCAGCACGTTATGCTAGCGAAATAGCTCCGGTTCCTATCGTTAATGCTGGTGACGGAGCCAATCAGCATCCTTCTCAGACAATGCTTGACCTCTATTCCATATATAAAACGCAGGGAACTCTGGAAAATCTGAATATTTATTTGGTGGGAGATTTGAAATATGGTCGTACAGTTCATTCTTTGTTGATGGCTATGCGTCATTTCAATCCTACTTTCCACTTTATTGCTCCGGATGAACTTAAAATGCCGGAAGAATACAAACTATATTGTAAAGAGCACAATATAAAATATGTGGAACATACAGATTTTACGGAGGAAACTATAGCTGATGCCGACATTTTGTATATGACTCGTGTACAGCGTGAACGTTTTACCGATTTGATGGAATACGAACGAGTTAAAGATGTTTATATTCTTCGGAATAAAATGCTTGAGCATACTCGTCCAAATCTTCGTATCCTTCATCCTCTGCCTCGTGTAAATGAGATTGCATATGATGTGGATGAAAACGAAAAGGCATATTATTTCCAACAAGCTCAAAACGGACTTTACGCACGTGAAGCTATTTTGTGTGATGTACTTGGCATTACGCTGGATGAAGTCAAGGCGGATACCGAACGATAAATAAACTCTTTAAACAAGTTAATCAAGAAAGATTATGAACGAAAAGAAAGAATTGCAGGTGGCCGCTCTTGAGAATGGAACGGTTATTGACCATATACCTTCAGATAAAGTTTTTACTGTTGTTTCTTTGCTCGATTTGCAAAATACAGACGGTAATATTACAATAGGAAATAACTTTGAAAGTAAAAAATTAGGTAAAAAAGGTATTATCAAGGTTGCCGACAGATTTTTTACAGATGAGGAAGTTAGCCGTTTGTCTGTTGTAGCTCCTAATATAAAGCTCAATATTATCCGTCATTATGAGGTAGTTGAGAAGAAACAGATTGTTATGCCTGATGAGTTGAAAGGTATTGTGAAATGTAATAACCCAAAGTGCATAACCAACAATGAGCCTATGCAGACATGGTTTCATGTTGTCGATAAGGAACAAGGTATTCTGAAGTGTCACTATTGCGAAAAGGAACAGCAGAAAGATAACATTAAATTGATTTAATATATTATTATGAAGCAAGACTGGAAGCCCGGAACGATGATTTATCCGTTGCCTGCAGTGCTGGTCAGCTGTGGTAGCTGCAAAGAAGAGTATAATATTATAACTGTTGCTTGGGTTGGGACGATATGTACAAACCCTCCCATGTGCTATATCTCAGTAAGACCAGAACGCCACTCCTATCCTATTTTGAAGAAGAATATGGAGTTTGTTATCAATCTGACAACAAAGGAGATGGCATATGCTACAGACTGGTGTGGGGTGCGCTCCGGAAAGAATTTTAATAAATTCGAAGAAATGCATCTTACTCCGGGTAAGGCTTCCATTGTACAAGCTCCGATAATTGAAGAATCTCCCTTGTGCATAGAATGTCGGATAAAAGAAATAATTTCACTGGGCTCTCACGATATGTTTATTGCAGATGTCGTGAATGTAAAGGCTGATGAAAAATATTTGGATTCCGATACAGGAAAGTTCGATTTGGCTAAGTCAAACTTATTGGTTTATGCACATGGGGGATATTATGAAATGGGCGAAAAAATCGGTAAATTCGGTTGGTCTGTAGAAAAGAAAAAATAATAAGAAATATGAGGAAAACTGCTTTAATACTCATAACCAGTCTGTTGCTGGCGACAGGCCTTCAAGGTCAGTCACGCAAAAGAGGACGTGATGCAACACGTGATCCGGCTGTTAATGTGGGTATAAAAGCAGGTTTTAATTCTTCCATGTTTTTTATAGATCATTTTTCTATAGGCGGGAAAGAATTGAATGATATCCAGAATAACTATAAGGTTGGTTATTTCGGAGCTTTTTTCTGCCGTTTCAATTTGAAGAAACATCACTATCTTCAGACAGAACTTTCTTACAATGTTTCTAAAGGAAGTATTTCAATAGCCAATACAGTAGAAAATAAAGATATCTTATTCGATAATGCATTGGTTAAGACATCCATACACTCCATCGATCTGCCTGTATTGTATGGGTATAAATTTGTTGATGCCCGTCCGTATGGTATGGCATTTTTTCTAGGACCTAAAGTAGCTTATACGTGGGAAAAGCATACTCAGAATGAATACTCTGGATTTTATCAGCAAAATATAACAGAAAATCTCCGTCCATTATGTTTTAACGCTGTGGTCGGATTGGCCGTTAATGTTTCAAATATATTTTTTGATTTTCGCTATGAAGGAGTTCTTCATAATATGGTAGAATCGGTTTCTTTTGATAAAAGAATAACGGGGTCTCCTTATTGCGATCAGGATATATATATCAAACGTCGTAGAAACGTATTAAGTTTCTCAGTTGGAGTGATTTTTTAAACACATAATATTACCTTTTTAAAAAGCTACATATGAAAAGAGATGATTTGATTTTTGACATTATTGAGAAAGAACATCAGCGTCAGCTGAAAGGTATAGAACTGATTGCATCTGAAAATTTCGTAAGCGATCAAGTAATGCAGGCCATGGGTTCATGTCTGACAAATAAGTATGCAGAAGGTTATCCTGGTAAGCGTTATTATGGTGGTTGCGAAGTTGTGGATCAGAGTGAACAAATTGCAATCGACCGGTTGAAGCAAATCTTTGGTGCTGAATGGGCAAATGTACAACCTCATTCGGGAGCACAAGCAAATGCTGCTGTTTTTCTGGCAGTGCTGAATCCTGGAGATAAGTTCATGGGATTGAACTTGGCACATGGTGGTCATCTTTCTCATGGTTCGGCTGTAAATACATCTGGTATCATCTATACTCCATGCGAATATAATTTGAATAAGGAAACAGGACGCGTAGATTATGATCAGATGGAAGAAATTGCCTTACGTGAACATCCTAAGATGATTATTGGTGGTGGATCTGCTTATTCTCGTGAATGGGATTACAAACGTATGCGTGAAATTGCAGACAAAGTAGGTGCTATTTTTATGGTCGATATGGCACATCCTGCAGGTTTAATTGCAGCAGGACTGCTGGATAATCCTGTGAAATATGCTCATATCGTTACTTCTACTACTCATAAGACATTACGTGGTCCTCGTGGTGGTGTTATTTTAATGGGTAAAGACTTCCCTAACCCTTGGGGTAAAAAAACACCGAAAGGTGAAATCAAGATGATGTCACAGTTACTTGATTCTGCTGTTTTCCCAGGTATCCAAGGTGGTCCGTTGGAACATGTTATTGCTGCTAAAGCTGTTGCATTTGGTGAATGTTTGCAGCCTGAATATAAAGAATATCAAATGCAGGTAAAGAAAAATGCAGCTGTGCTTGCTCAGGCATTAATGGACCGTGGCTTTACAATTGTTTCAGGAGGTACAGATAATCACTCTATGCTGGTTGACTTGCGCAGCAAATATCCTGAACTTACAGGTAAGGTTGCAGAAAAGGCATTGGTTTCTGCCGATATAACAGTAAACAAGAATATGGTTCCGTTTGATACCCGTTCTGCATTCCAGACCTCAGGTATCCGACTGGGTACTCCAGCTATTACAACACGTGGAGCAAAAGAAGATTTGATGTACGAAATTGCAGAAATGATAGAAACTGTTTTGTCAAATGTAGACAATGAAGAGGTTATTGCTTCTGTACGTGCACGTGTAAATGAAACAATGAAGAAATATCCTATTTTTGCATATTAATGGATAAACAATAAGCCTTTGGAATTCATGTAGAAATACATAATTCTGAAGGTTTATTAAACAAAAGTTGCGATGGATTGTTTCTTCAAAAAGTAACAATATAAATTTGAGAAATATGAAAAAAACGAGTTTCATGGCTATTTTATTAAGCGCATGCTTGGTATTTAGCGGTTGTGGTTCTTTGAACAATACAGCAAAAGGCGGTATGATTGGTGGCGGTAGTGGTGCTGCTTTAGGAGCTTTAATCGGTGGTATTGCCGGTCATGGTAAGGGAGCTGCTATCGGTGCTGCTGTGGGCGCAGCTGTGGGAACAGGCGCTGGTGTCCTGATTGGAAAGAAAATGGATAAAGCTGCCGAACAAGCTGCCCAGATACAAGGTGCTGAAGTTGAACAAGTAACAGACAACAATGGTTTGCAAGCTGTAAAAGTGACTTTCGATTCTGGTATTTTGTTTAGTACTAGCAGCTCTTCATTAAGCACTTCTGCAAAATCATCATTGAGTAAATTTGCAAACAATGTATTAAATCAGAACCGTGACATGGATGTAGCAATCTATGGATATACAGACAATACAGGATGGAAAAACAGTACTGCAGAACAGAGCGTACAGAAAAATCAGGAGTTGTCTCAGGCACGTGCTCAAAGTGTATCAAGCTATTTGCTGGGATGTGGAGTTTCAGCTTCACAAATTAAGACTGTAGAAGGTATGGGAGAAAGTAATCCGGTTGCCGACAATAGCACAGAAGCAGGACGTAAGGAAAATCGTCGTGTAGAAGTATATATGTATGCAAGTCAGGAAATGATTCAGCAGGCTGAAGCAGGAACTTTGAAATAAAGGATAAAATTTAATATAAAAAATCCGCTAAATCGAATCTTTGTAGAAAGAGGATTTAGCGGACTTTTTTATGTGTTATGTACGTTATTCTTTTGAATTCTCTTCATCACCTTTAAGTATCGGCAATGTAATTTGATATTTTACTGCGAGGATACGGACAATGAAAACAGTCACTCCACCTAGAATTTGTGACATATACGATTCCATGCCTGTTTTAAGACATATCCAATATACCAGCCCGCCGATGACGCATGCCATGGCATAAATTTCTTTTCGGAAGATCAACGGAATTTCATTAATAAAAACATCTCGAATAACACCTCCTGCTGCGGTTATACTACCCATAATGATAGCTACCCAGAAAGGATATCCTAAAGAAATACTTTTCCCAAAACCTACAACAGTAAACAATGCCAGTCCGATACTGTCGAAAAGGAAGAATGTATTATTCAGATGAATAAGATATTTCCCGAAGATAATAACAAAAAACATAGCAAATGCTGTACAAATCAGGTAAATAGGATCTGTCATCCATACAGGAGTAACATTCAGCATGACATCGCGTAACGTTCCCCCACCAATGGCAGGAGCCAGGCCTACAATATATGCACCAAACCAGTCGAAACGTTTGGCTGATGCCAAACGAATTCCACTGATGGCAAAAGCAAATGTTCCTATAAAGTCAAGTATCTGAACAAATGAAGGCATTTTCTTTTCAATTTAAATGAAACAATTAATTTACCAAGTGTAGCTAACTCCAAAACTTAAGAGTTCCTGAAGCTGGAAATAGCTGTCATCCGGTTCTTCTTTAGAAACAGAATCATCAAAACGGGTATGAACAAATAACTTCGTCGAGAAGTACTTGTTGAAAGCAAAAGTGAAAGTGTTTTCCCATTCTGACAAGACTTTTTCATAGTTTGTCGTATAAGAAAAACGTGATTCCCAAGTTAGATTATTAATGATAATCCATTTTAATGTTGCTTCCACACGAGAACCTAGCTGATCCTTCGATTTTTTTCCTGCATCAATGTTGAATTTGGTTGGATCTACTTTATCGCTGGCTACACTGTAACGGGTGTAGTTGAACGGATTGATCAATACTGACAAATTACATATTGCATCTTTCACATATTTATAGTCCATACCGATACCGATATTCAACTCTGAAGGTGAAAGCCATGAAGATACCATCTTATCGGAGTTCGTTTCATAATTAGAGAAGAACTGGGTCTTGAACTCGGCCGAAATGGTATAATACCAGTTTGTGATAGCCTTGTATCCAAATTTTGAACTTAAACGGAGCAAGTCTTCACTTGTCTTATATTGGTGGACTGTATCAGAAGGAGCAGAAATAAAACCAAGCTTCCATTCTATTTTGTTTTCAAATTGAACTTTTTGCTTGTCATCATAGTTGAACTGCAATACAGCTCCTGAAAGTAAAGATACTGTACTCTCTCCTCCTTTATACCAGTTGTCGGATATATAATTCTGTGAGAACTGCGCATATCCGTTTCCGCTGATAGCCCAGAAATTAGGTTTCATTACCAATAAGTCTTTTTCTCTAACCTGACCTGTCTGAGAGGCAGCTCCTATTAAATAGAAAACTTTTTCTTTCTTTGGTTTTTTTATTTTCATCTTGTCGGATAAAGGTTCTATACCTTTCAGCTCGTTTTCATTTTTAGAAACCAGACTAGGATATTGCAAATAAAAAGCCAGTAATTGCTTGTTTACACCTTTATTTACATCAACCGAATGTGCAAGGTTCGGAACTTGGAAAACAGAATCCTTTATGGCATTTTCTTTCACAAAAGGAATTACTGGTTCCCAATTATCAATAGAGAATGCTTGTGCAATTGGTTCCGAATAATATGTAGCAGGAACAATAAGCTTATAGAAATCCGGGTTCGAACGTATCCATGATGGAGCTTCGGGCAGATAAATATCTTCCCATCTGTCTAGCATTTTCTGATAATCTTGTCGGAAACTATACAAAAAGGATTGGAAGTTTTTCACTGCCGGATTGATTTTCGGAGTATAAGCTTGTTGTATGTTCTTTACTTTAATGGTTTCTACTGTTTTTTTCTGTCGTATGGTATCGACGGCAGAAAATTGTTTCAACGTATCTGCCGGCATCGTATCTTGGGCGGCGATAGTGTCTTTTGTTAAAGTTAAGTCCTGCTGTTCAATTGCCTGAACGGCTTCATTTGTCAGGAGGAACATTGTAATAAACGTACCTAGTGCTTTCATTTTTCTAATTTGCCTATTTTCTATGCAAAATTACAATTTAATTTAGTCTTATTATAATGATATTATAACAAATTACATCTTAGTTTTTGTTTAGAGCAGATATTGAAGATTTTACTCTTTGCAATGTTTTGTCACTTTCCTTGTGTGTGATTTGGCTTTTTTTTATAATTTTGCAACTTTGAATAGTAGTGTTAGATAATAAATCACTTTAAAATAATCATATTGTGGCAGAAACAAAGTACATTTTCGTAACAGGTGGTGTAGCTTCTTCATTGGGTAAGGGCATTATTTCATCATCTATCGGTAAGTTGCTGCAGGCTAGAGGCTACAGCGTAACTATACAGAAGTTCGACCCGTACATTAACATCGACCCGGGAACACTTAATCCTTATGAACATGGTGAGTGCTACGTAACAGTAGACGGTCATGAAGCCGATCTTGACTTAGGACATTATGAACGTTTTCTCGGTATTCAGACAACAAAAGCGAACAACATTACAACCGGTCGCATTTATAAGAGTGTAATCGACAAGGAACGTCGTGGTGACTATTTGGGAAAAACAATCCAAATCATTCCTCACATTACTGATGAAATCAAACGTAATGTAAAGCTGTTAGGGAATAAGTATAAATTCGATTTCGTTATTACAGAAATTGGTGGTACTGTAGGTGATATCGAATCGTTGCCTTATTTGGAAAGTATCCGCCAGCTGAAATGGGAGTTGGGTAGAAATGCTCTATGCGTGCATCTGACTTATGTGCCTTATCTGGCTGCTGCTGGTGAATTGAAGACTAAACCTACTCAGCACTCAGTAAAGGAATTACAGTCTGTGGGTATTCAACCTGATATTCTGGTATTGCGTACCGAACATAACCTTAGCACAAACCTGAAAAAGAAAGTTGCGCT
>ERZ779930.221-NODE-221-length-9858-cov-1.94114_pt1 | contig 9858 bp, 10 predicted proteins | sample MGYA00511092_ERZ779930 | MGnify/ENA primary metagenome ERZ779930 (study PRJEB29588, sample SAMEA2162880) | human gut metagenome | biome: human gut; feature: human-associated habitat; material: faeces | place: Denmark | collected 2008/2010 ...
TTAGTGATGTGTTTTTGGAGAAGCCAAACTAAGGGGAAAGTAAAACTATTGATTATCCAAATGGATATAGGTGACAATAGCCACTCTTAAAGTTGACAGACAAATGGCATAGTTCGGACAAAGACAATGCTTGCATTAAGGTATGTAATGCCCCATTTTTAATGGGTATTCTATGCAAGAAGTACCACCGTCCGACAAAATGGTTTCACTCATTTGTCGTCTTGGAAGCTTCTTGCATTACTCGCAGGCTCGCAATGGATAGAACATTTTATTAATAAATTCCAGTTATAAACGCTTATGGATATACAACAAAACAATGGAAAACAGGGTGTTCGTACTCGTCATATAGACATTCGTCTGACTGAAAATGAGTATGAAATGATAGTAGAAAAAGCTGCCGAATGTGGACTGACACTTAGTAACTACGGACGAAAATTATTGCAAAATCACCATCCAAACAAACGACTTTCAGACGAGGAAGTACAAGGATTGAACTCTTTATCGGATGCACGAGCCGACCTTATCCGCATTCAGAATGTACTCAAAGGTAAACCTGATGAGATTAAAAAACGATATTTCCGGGATGAGAATTATATGCGTGCTTGGATAGAGGCAGTAAATAGGCTTATTGTCCGATGGGGACAAATACGAGACAGTATAAATCAAATTTGAAATTATGATAGCACAAGGAAAGGCAATTTCTCATGGAGCAAGAGCCATTGAGTATTCTATGGAAAAAGAGAAAGCCCAGCTCGTTAAGGTGCATGACTTGCCAGAAAATATAGAACCTTTGGCTATGTGGTCACGGATGATGCAACACCAGCATCAATGTATGAAAGACAGATATAATCCGAAGCCCATAAAGCTGAACGCACTGCGCTTTGAAATATCTCCAGCCAAAGAAGAATCGGCAGGATGGACAATGACGGATTGGCAGAATTTGGCGGATGAGTTTATTGCAGTACTTGACGGCATTGACCGAAGATGTGGCAAACCAGATAGTCATCTTAAACCGACCAATATCAAAAATAGCCAGTATGTTGTTTCGTTACACACCGACAGCAAAAGTGGCATCCCTCACTTGCATATTGTAGCTAACCGCATAGACAATATGGGCAAGACAAACGATGCGCATTATATTGGTGAACGTGCCGTTCATGCTGCCAACATCATCAATGAGAGACGTGGCTGGGTGCAATCCGTGCAACGTCGTGATGAGAATATTCAGCAAATCAGTGAAGACTGCATCGCAATATTGAAAGCTATGCCAGAATTTGATTGGGAAACTTATAGCCAAATGTTAAACGCTAAGGGGTACGATATTAAGTTGATAAAGGACGATAAGGAAGTGGTCAAAGGGTACGCTATACGAAAAGGGAACTCTATTTATAAATCCTCGATATTGGGTAAAAGTCGAAAATTGATGCCATCAAAAATTGAAGCGACTTGGGTGGGATTACATGCTTCTGATAAACAAACTGCAATTCAGTCAAAGGAAGTATGTACTCAAACGATGGCGCATAATAATAAAGAGGTGATGCCACAATCAAAGCCTTCTATTTACCACTATTCCATAACAGTGGATGGAGAACAACTCGAGGTTGATATACCAGATATGGTTAAGTCTGTCTTTGACGAAGAGTTTGGAAGCCTTGATGAAGAAGTCAAACAGACCAATTTATTCAAAGTTGCCGCCTTACTATTTGCCGGATATTTGGATGCAGCCACTTCTATGACGGCTTCAAGCGGAGGTGGTGGCAGTCCCGGTAGCGGATGGGGTAAAGATAAGGACGATGATGAGCGTAACTGGGCTGTTCGTTGTGCAAAAATGGCAAAATGGCTCTGCAAACCGATTAAACGTAGCAGGGGTAGATAGTATTTCATTTATAATCACATATAACCATGCGTAAAAGTAAATATGACCAATCTTCTTTGCCTGTGCAGGATAGCAAGAGCATAGATAGTGATGATAACATTAGCAAAATTGAAAATCGTGTTGATTTTGAAACCGAGCTTGTAAATCTCACGAATCAGATTAAGGACATTAAAGATATTATCCAAGAATTGAAACAGATAAAAGCATTTGTAGATGCTTCAGTGTTAACTTTTGAAGAATCAGCACAGGTTCTTAATGCTGCAGTGAAAACATCCGACAATATCCCTGATACTATTAGCCGTGCAATTATTCAGGCAGAGAATACTGTTGTAAATGTCAAACTTAGCGATGAAGACAAGTCTATTCTTACAGAATATCGCAATAAATTGATTGAAGAAGAAAAATCTTTATTTGAGAAGCAGATAACAGAATTGAAGACACTTCATACGAATCACTGGAAAGAAGTCCATAAATGTGTGAAATCTGAAACTTCGTTTTCTCTTAATGGCAAAATAGCCAAATGTGCCGTTGTCGGATTCTGGATATTGTATGCGTATTTCTGTTTGACATTGGGAGGATTGATAATCTATATGAAGTTCTTTTAAGGAATTGGAAGGATGGATTGACCAACCTTCCAAATACATCACCATGTTATGACCTTATCAACAATCTCTTGTTGTTCGGCACTGCTACGCCTCAAATAAATACGAGTTGTTTCAATACTTTCATGTCCCATCAGGTCAGCAAGTAGAGAAATATCGTTGAACTTCTCCAAGAAATTTTTAGCAAAGCGATGACGGAATGAATGGGGGTAAACCACTTTCTCATTCAATCCGTATTTGGCTGCGTAGTTTTTCAACTGTTGCGCAATCCCCCTTGTAGTGATACGCTCACCAAAGCGATTAAGAAAAAGATAGCCGGTGGTACGATTGACTTTGCTAAGCCATTCTGTGGCTTCCTTGCGCAAGGACTTCGGAATGTAAATACGACGTATTTTGCCACCTTTGGTGTAGATGTCAAAATAACCCATCTGCACGTGTTCAGCCTTCATTTGGATTAGTTCACTGACTCTTGCTCCTGTTGCTGCGAGGAAACGAACTACGAAATACCATTCTTGGTTTTCCTCCTTTTTTAGTTTGTTTTTTAGAAAAGCGTAGTCGGCATTACTGATTACATTTTCCAAGTAACTCCGCTGCTGCACTTTGACGGATTTTAATCTCAAACGAGATTTTCCCATGCTATCAAGATACTTGTTCATTGCCTGAATACGAAGATTCACTGTCTTAGGCTTGAATTTCTCAATGAGATAGGTTTTATACACAAGCAAATTGCGCTTGTTCAATTCTTTGTGCCGGGAATAATACTCTTTTACGGCATAGCGATAAGCTGCAATTGTGTTCTCCGCCATATCCCCTTGACGAAGATACGTTTCAAAATTTTCAATGTTCATGTCAGATACATTATTAGTTAAACAATTCGTTATCATAATAATGTATGGTATTGCCTAATTCATTGAGTTCCTATTATGAGAAGTTTATCGCTACAGGGGAAGTAAAGTGTATTGATGAGGAGATTCCGTTTGAGATACCTTCTTCTTGGGAATGGACACGGATAGGTAACATATTCAATCATACAAGTGGCAAACAGCAAAGTAGTAGCAACAAGAATGGAGGAACACCAGAGAAGTTTATTACTACCTCCAATCTCTATTGGGGATATTTTGTCCTTGATAATGTAAAAGTTATGAATTTTACTGAGGAAGAGAGCAAAAACTGCTCTGCTACAAAAGGCGATTTGCTTGTTTGTGAAGGTGGTGCAGGCTATGGTCGTTCTGCCATTTGGAATGAAGATTATGATATTTGTCTTCAAAATCATGTTCATAGATTGAGACCACTTGTTGATGGAACTTGTGAGTATGTATATTACTTCATATATCTACAAAAGGAGAGTAATAATCTAGCTTCCGTAGGAACAGCTATGCCTGGATTATCAGCCAATAGACTTAAACGTTTATTAGTACCATTACCACCTATAGCAGAACAGAATCGAATTACAAAGAAACTTAAAGAAGTATTTCTTGTAGTCGAAAAATATAATAAGGTGCAAGATGAACTAAACCTCTTAAACTCTTCGCTCAATGACATTCTCAAAAAGAGCATTTTACAAGAAGCGATACAGGGTAAATTAGTTCCTCAAATAGCAGAAGAAGGCACTGCCCAAGAGTTACTTGAACAGATACAGCAAGAAAAGTCACAGCTCATCAAGGAGGGTAAGCTAAAGAAATCCGCTTTAACCGATTCTGTTATCTATAAAGGTGACGATAACAAGTACTTCGAGAAGATTGGTAAAACAGAACAAGATATTACTGACGAAATACCATTTGATATACCTAATACTTGGGTATGGGTGAGACATAATGACTTATTTGATATTTCAGGCGGTTCCCAACCTCCAAAGTCTAAGTTTATTGAACGAGAAAAAGAAGGATATATACGATTATTTCAAATTAGAGATTATGGCTCTAACCCACAACCTATATATATACCGCTTTCTACAGCCAGTAAGATTTCTCAAAAAGGAGATATTCTGTTAGCTCGTTATGGGGCTTCTTTAGGAAAAGTATTTTATGCAGAATATGGAGCTTATAATGTAGCCTTAGCAAAAGTTATCCCATTATACGAATCCCGACTTATATTTCAGAAATATATTTTTCTGTATTATTGTAGTTCAATATATCAAAATGAAATTGTCAATCGGAGTCGTTGCGCCCAAGCGGGATTCAATAAAGAAGATCTCAATTCATTATTATTCCCCTTGCCTCCTTTGTCTGAACAATATAGAATTGTAGAAAAGTATGAAAAAGCAATAGCAAGTATTATGAGCAGGTAGGTAAAAAGTGCTTAGATATAACAGAACAGATACCTTTTGAAACTCCCAAGAATTGGGTATGGACAAGACTTTCTCATATTGCAAACATTTACACTGGCAACAGTATTAGTGAAACTGAAAAGAAATCAAAATTTACAGATGTTATAGGACGTTATTATATTGGAACTAAGGATGTTGATTTTAATAATCGGATTATTTACGATAATGGCATTGCGATTCCAAAACAATATGAACCTGATTTTAGACTTGCTCCCAATAACTCAATATTGATGTGTATTGAAGGTGGAAGTGCCGGAAGAAAAATTGCAATACTGAATCAAGATGTGTGTTTTGGGAATAAGTTATGTTGTTTCTCACCATTTGTTGGAATCGGGAAATACATGTACTATTATCTACAGTCACCATCGTTCTTTGAACTATTTAACCTAAATAAAACGGGCATTATAGGTGGTGTAAGTATAGCAAAAGTAAAAGAAATATTAATACCATTACCTCCGATTAAAGAACAACAACGCATTGTTGCTCAAATAGAAAAACTATTTGAGCAACTGCGATAGTTCATTTATCCGTTTTGCAATACGCTGCTGTTCTTGATAAGGTGGAATACCAATAGGCAGATTGTAGAATAACTCTTTATTGAGGTGCGGAATAGCCGCACCTCTTTTTGAATTTCTCAAATCCTCTTTATAGAACAGAATGAAAGCCAAAATATATGGTTTCCACATAGTCGAAGAGAGCCATAACTGTTTGAATGTACTCCCCATATACCCATCTTGCGGAACAGTGAAAACTTCACCTGAATTTTCACCATCTACAAGAATGATGTTATCTCCGGCATAGACAAATTTTCCTTTCTCTACAATGGTAGCAGATGATTTACCACGTAGGTATTTTGCATCCAGACAGATGCCCTTTCCGTTTCTTTTTTCACCGTCTATCAGTTGGCATATATCTTTCAAACGTAGCACAGACCAATTGTTAGGATATTCAAAAGGAAGCTCAATCTCAACGGTTTGCGCATTTATCCTCTCATAATACTTGTTATCGTCACCACGGAAGATAATGGAATCGGTTAAAGCAGACTTTTTAAGTTTGCCTTCTTTGACAAGTTGCAATTTCTCTTGCCGTATTGGTTCAAGTAATTCTTGGGCTGTACCTTCCTCTGCAATCTGTGGAACTAATTTACCTTGTATTGCCTCTTGAAGAATGGACTTTTTTAAACTATGCCATATTTCTTTATTTATTTGGTTGAGTCTATTTTGACTATTTCCATATTGATAAATATATGGGTATAACTGATTTAATTTTGTAACAATGCGTAGTTGTTCTTCTTGTGGTGGAATAGGTAACAAGCAGTGCTTAATAATGAGTTGATTTATGTTGGGATCTTTTCTTGAACCTGCTGCAAAATCCATCCAAAATGGTCTTTGATATTCAATAAAAGTATGGATGTAATCCATATTACAAAATCCATTAGGCTGGATGGCACATACAGATTGGTTTATAGTTGTATCAAAATGCAAGATACAGTGTTTGCCTATTGTCCCAGCACCACCATACATTGCAACACACACTGAGGTTTGGGGTAAAATAGAAAGATTGTAGTCTATAATTGCTTTCGAGGTTATTTGTATTTCGGTTTTGTTCAAAATTCCATTGTTCAAGTCTGTTGTACGTACCCAATTGATATTGCCATTTTTATAATAATCTGGATTCCTACTTAATGGCGTAGAACCACTTGTTGTTTCAAAAATATTGCCAATTCTTTCCCATTGCCACCCATTTGGAATCTCAAACGGAATCTCCTCATCGATGCACTTCACCTCTCCGGTAGCGAGAAACTTCTCATAATAGGAATTATCGTCACCACGGTAAATGATAGATTCGTTTTTGTCTTTTTTGATTTTCTTTTCCTTGACCAGTCGGGCTTTTTCAGCTCTGATACGTTCAAGAAGTACCGATGCCGGTTCGTCATTAGGGTCTTGCGGTACAAGTTTTCCCTGTATCGCCCACTGGAGTATGCTGTTTTTTAATTGTTTTCCGTTCATCTTATTCTAACTGATTTAGAAGTTTTCGTCTTTTTGTTTTTCATTCAGATAGAACTGATATAACTTTTTCCCTATCTTATCTTTTTTGAAAGTACGTTCATGATTCATAGGAGTCATAGACAAACGAATTTTTGCCACACCTTCATTCAAAATTTCAAACTGCTGTGGAGTAATTCTAAATTGAGCAGTAGAACTAATTTCTGTGATTGGTATTACAATATTTCCACTTATAACACCAGCAGATTGACTTCCATTCCCAATCACAGTTCCTCTTAGTTCAAGATATTTACCTGTGAATGTTCTAATTTTCATGGTTGGTTTAGTGAGGAAATTCATTCTGTCTGAACGTACTGTGGCTACTATAGAATAAATGGTGTCTTGCTTAGCCACACTGTATTTCATATTGCAACCTTCAGCTGCGAGTGCTTTATAAGTATAACCTACTGTTTGTGCTTTAGCGTTAATTCCTAAAATAATACAGAACAGTAATAAGATAATTTTTATAGTTTTCATATTTAATCTTTTTCGTAATCCTCCCCTTGTATTCCTAACTCTCCTTTGCTCATGGCATTGGCAATATCTATTTTCAGTTCTTCGTCATAATCTTTACTTGTCAAAAAGCTATTGACGATGCGTAGCAGCAAATCTTGGTTGATATTCGATGCTGCCACATGATAAATGATAGATTCCAATGTACGCATACAGATGCAAGCGTGCCAGTAGTAATTATTCTTGTGTAAGAAGTAAGCTCCCAAAGTCAGCGCAATACGTTTATTCCCATCATTGAAGAAATGCCCGGAACAGAATCTATACATCAGATAGGTCAGTTTCTCTGCAAAGGTCGGATAGTATAAATCATTTTGTACAAAATCCAATGTAGCACGAATGCCACCTTCATCACGCACTCCTTCAAAGCCACCATCGCTAGCATCAATCATTTTGCCATAGATGGTTAAGGTTTCATCGTAGTCTATATAAACAATTTCCTCACTCATCTTCTGCCTGCTTTAAGCGTTTAAGCACATCTTTATTGTCCGCTAAGATACGGTCAAAATCAATAGACTGGTCACCGATGAATCGTTCAAACTCTTCAGGAGTAACAGCTTGCAGATAATCTGCTATATTACCATGATACGCATCCCGGAAACTGAAATCCCTTGAAGCCATTTTGGTTCTGGCATCATTTAAATAAGGTTTCTGCATCGGATGTTCGGCAAGTTCATTCACAATGCGCTCTACCTCGTCAATGGTAAGTAACCTGCCACCATTTTCTTTAAACCGTTCACTGAGAGCTGCCCCCACACCGTTTTCAAAAGAAGAAATAACCAATAAAACCTCTGAATACAGCGTGTGTCGAACATTGTCTTTGGAATCCAACTTCAATACTTCCCGATACTCCTTAGCATTCTCCTTGAATACAGCCTTATATATAAAGTCTGTAATTTGAGGATATTTGTATGTGGGATGTCCGTCCACATATTGATTGATGGCAGAAGTGAGATTCTTGCGATAGTTTTCTTCTGTGATTGCAGCAGGAAGATAATGTACATCCCTGCGGTTTATGTATTTTGTTCCGCCACCCGTCTTTTCATTGATGGTGGTAATCACGAAATCCAAGATAAGGCTACGTACTTTTTTTGCTTTCTCACTCTCTGTAAGCAACATACCCATATCCAAGAATGAGCGGAAATTAAACAATCCAAGTTGGGTCGTTTTGCTCCCGACATTTATGACGGGAGCAAATTGTAACTTTAACTCTTTCAGGTGTTTACCTTTACATAAAACATAACCGTTAGCTGCTAATTCATCTGAATGTTTTTCCAAATAGCGTTCTATGGTTCGTTCTTCTACTTCGTAGAAATCGGCAACCATTTTTTTTGTAAAGCGATACTCTCCCTCAAAGAGCATTCCTTCAATGTCAAGATGCTCCTGTACTTTGCTGACCGCAAAACGGTTGTTAAGTACATTTTGTCTTTCTATGTTTGAGATGGTTAAATCTTTCATATCACTTCACAATTATCAGTTACACGATTTTATGTCAATGCCGAGAATCTTTTGAATTTCGGAAAGCGTTTTGTCTATTTCATGGTCGAGCGCAGCACGTTTTTCAAAATATTGTTTGAGCAGTTCTGCTGGAGGGAGTATTTCTTCTTCCTCTTTCGGGAACTTACATTGATCAAAATTGCAATCCAAGTCTATCAATTGTTGGGCAGTGAACACACGGCTCTTTTCACCCACCTCGTCACTGATAATTTCTTTCCTGTCTTTCCACCATTCCTGAATAGGTAGGGTATGCTCCACCTTCATTGGTTTGGTCTTTGAGAAGTGTTTGTACCCTTCCGGCATATCAAGACGATAGAACCATGTTTCTTTGGTCTTGAATCCTTCTTCGCAACCTTCGGCTTCTTCATTATTAAAGAAAAGGATATTGGTTGCAATAGATGTGTATGGAGAGAATATAGAACCCGGCAAACGGATGATTGTATGTAGATTGAACTTGCGAAGGAGATTTTCTTTAAGTGCAAGTTTTGCTCCATCTGTACCAAATAAGAAACCATCAGGGATAATCACACCGCACCGTCCACCAGCTTTGAGGCGATACATGATAAGGGCGATAAACAAATCCGCAGTTTCACTTGAACGGTACTGTACTGGGAAGTTGCTTTTTACGCTGTCTTCCGTGCTACCACCATACGGAGGATTCATGCCGATAACATCAACCTTGTCGCTTTCCTTGAAATCAGTAACATTCGTTCCAAGCGAATCACAGTTGGTTATGTTGGGAGCTTCAATATCATGGAGCAGCAGGTTTGTGATGCTCAAAAGGTAGGGCAACGGTTTCCATTCCTGACCTACAACGGCATTTTGTAGTTTTTCTCCATCTGCCGCAGAGCCAATATTCCTGCCCATATATTTAAGTGCCGAGGTGAGGAAGCCTCCCGTTCCACTGGTGAAGTCGCCAAAGGTTTCGCCCAATTTCGGGTCGAGCATCATCACAATAAAATCAGTCAATGCACGTGGTGTGTAGAACTCTCCGGCATTTCC
>ERZ779930.233-NODE-233-length-9560-cov-2.87354_pt1 | contig 9560 bp, 9 predicted proteins | sample MGYA00511092_ERZ779930 | MGnify/ENA primary metagenome ERZ779930 (study PRJEB29588, sample SAMEA2162880) | human gut metagenome | biome: human gut; feature: human-associated habitat; material: faeces | place: Denmark | collected 2008/2010 ...
TCAGCGGCAGACCAAATGCGGCTGTTTTTCCGGTTCCGGTTTGTGCCAGAGCCACTACGTCGTTGCGGTTTCCTAACAGATACGGTATAACTTCTTCTTGTACAGGCATGGGATTTTCGTAACCCATTTCCTCGATTGCCTGGCGTATTTCTGCGGAAACGCCGAGTTCTTCAAATGTCTTCATTTATTTCAAATATCTAATTCGGCTGCAAAGATACGGACAATTAATGGATTATCGGCTATAAGAATTGTTTATTCTTTACTATTTGACAGCCTTTTACCGGAAGAGCTTTACTCTTCCGGTCTGTATTCTAATATATCTCCCGGCTGGCAATTGAGTTCTTTGCAGATTGCCTCCAAAGTAGAAAATCGGACAGCTTTGGCTTTTCCTGTTTTCAGAATGGAAAGATTGGCGGGAGTAAGGTCGATTTTTTCGGCAAGTTCTCCCAGCGAAATCTTTCGTTTCGCCATCATTACATCAAGGTTTACTATAATCGGCATACAGTTTATTTGTTGTTTAGTCTTTTCCACCATTTGGTATAACGGTGAGTTAATTTATAATAGGCAAAAGCTCCGGCATAAAGCCATATTAAGCTTGCAAATATACGCAGAAACCTGTTCTCCAAAAGTGGATAGAAGGTGAGGAAGCAAATCAATTCTAATACGAAGAGTGTGGCTAGAAAACTTATAATAATGTAAATGGCCGCCATCGGGCGTGAATAATTGCTTTTCGGTTTCATAGGCGATATATGGTTAGATGGTTAGATCGTTTTCTTCTTTAATCTTGACGGCTGTGGCAAAAATCTCTGTAAGTAATACGATCAGGATGACTGACTCCCATTGCAGGGGTATCGGGGTGACACCCGTTACTTGATAACCTGGCAGGGATACTTGCGCGAGAACTGCCTGCTCGATGCTCCAGTTTAATAAAAACGAGAGTGAAGTGACTGCTAATTGGCCGTAAGCTATCCAGCGAAGCCATCGGATGTTGCGGCGGGAAAAAATATCTTGTCGTGTGATACATATCAGTACACGTATCAGACAGTAGACCCCATAAACAGATAATACGATGACTCCCAAAGCTGAAAATATTATAGTGATTAGCATTGTCGGAGTTTCTTTGATCAGACAGGTAATTTCTGAAACCTGATAGGGAGCTTTTACAGTTTCGCCGGGTAATTGTAAATTCAGACTATCACTTGGAGTGGAGATAGGGGTAACTCTTATTTCTGCCCTAAATCCGTGTGAATCTGCCTGTGTGTCGTAAGTAGAGCTCTTTTGTCCATCTTCAAATCCTTGTTTGAAATCATTAAAATTACTGCCTATGGCAAAATAGAGATTCAGAGCTAAGGCAAAAATGGCCAATATACCTAATATGCTGAGATGTTTCATAAATTCGGGGTATTATTCGATTGTGCTTGTGGGTTGTTCTTCTCTCCATGTTGCAGGTTGTGGAAGCAGTTTCTGGATATACTTGATGCATACGAAAGTAAGTATCGCTCCTGCAACAGCCATGAGTGCGGCTCCTTCGGGACCGTAGGTAGAAACCATTGTGGCATTCGGATCATCGGAAAGCCAAAAGCTGAAAACGGCAGTACTATTGTTGACGAAGTGCATCAATATGCCGGGAAGCAGACTACCTGTATGATAATAAATCCAGCCTAAGGCCAGACCTACCACGAAAGCGAAAGGAGCTTGTACCCAGTTGCCATGTACGATACCGAATATCAGTGACGATACAACGATGGCCCAAAGCGGTTTCTTCCATTTGCGCAGCAGGTGTCCCTGGATGGCTCCGCGGAATAATAGCTCTTCTACAACAGGAGCCATGATGGTGATTGCCACGACTCCCAGCGGATGTTGCATCATCATAGCGAAAATTTCCTGCATGTTATTGGGTAAGTCGGCCAGTTCGTTCAGGTAATTGCTCCACAATCCCATACCTACAATTAATAGGATAGCAGCAATCAGAACTTTACCGGAATTATAATACGCCCAAGTCTTTCGGTCGAGTGGTACATATTTTCCCACTATCAGATGGATACCTACAGCGGCTGTAGATAGAACCTGTGCCAGTAAGATAAGGGTGATGTAAGTAGAGTCGGTAGATTGAGGTAATTCTGTGGTATGATGGAAGATCATATATCCGCACAGAAAAACTCCCATGAATGCCAGTTGGTAGGCAAAATAATATAGCAATAATTTAATGGTGCGTCCCATAATAATTGAATTTTAGTTATTTGTTATTTTCACTTATTCCGCAGGCGGATGAACGGCTATAATAAGTCAATAAAGCATTCGAACTGTCTGCATAATAAACACTTTGTTGGCGGTTACGCTCAAAGTTACAAAAAAGTTTGTTCCATTCGGCATAATCCATGATACATATCGAGTCGTTCGACGTAATAGTGAGCAGATAGGCCGGTGTCCACATCTGTTGTTGCAAATTCCATCGATATGCTTTCTTCTCGGTCAGTCGTCCTTGTTCGTCGTACTGGTACTCGTATTTCCATTTTGGAGTAAGTGTTTTGCCGTCCTCATTCAGGGTAGAAACAATCAAACCGTTGTCTGTTTCTCCATAAATGAAAGTTCCTTTTGCGTTTGCCTTTGTGACTGTCAGTGTCATCAGGGTGAAGAGGCTTGCCATAGCTGCTTTTCTTAATAATGTCTTTTTCATAATTGCATCGTGTTTGTGGTTCTTAATTATTTTATCTGTGTTTGCTTTCGATAAATATTTATCGTTTTTCGATATGCAAATGTAGATATTATTTTTAAAGAACAAAAGAGAATCAGAAAATATTTATCGAAAAACAATAAATATTTTCTGATTTATGATGAGAATGTTTTGGATAAGCCTTTTTTGAAGGTATAAAGAAGTTTTCAAAAGTACGGTAAGTGTATATCAGCAGATAATTGTTATATTTACAAAAGTATTAATTTCGTTAATCAATAGAGATATTATGAAGAAACTTATTCTGTGTGTTATGATCTGTCTGTTTGGCGTGGGATTTTCTTTAGCCCAAACATTGACTTCACCCGACGGAAATCTGGTTATGGATTTTCATTTGTCGGCTGACAAAACTCCGGTTTATTCATTGAAGTATAAAGGAAAGGATGTAATAAAAGAAAGCAAGATGGGCTTTCAGATACGTCCATCGTTCGATTTCAGCAAAAATTTCCGTATTGTAGAAACAAAAGAGGATGCTTCCGATACGACTTGGAATCCTGTATGGGGGCAGAATAGTGTTATTCGTAATAATCATAAGGAATTGTTTGTTGCCTTGGAGCAAGAAGGTACGGGATGGTTGCTGAATATCCGCTTCCGTTTGTTCGATGATGGATTAGGGTTTCGTTATGAGTTCCCGGTACAGAAGGAATTGCGCCATTTTACTATCAATGAAGAAGTAACAGAATTCCAGTTGGCAGGTGATCATAAGGCATTCTGGATTCCGGCTGACTATGATACTAATGAGTTTCAGATAACGACTTCTAAACTGTCGGAGGTTCCGCAGTTGATAGACAAGGCACGTGATGAGGCTTTGGCTTGTAAATCGCCTTCACCTAATCTTGCTGTACAGACACCCTTGATGCTGAAGTCGGATGACGGACTTTATATCAACATTCATGAGGCTGCCTTAGTTAATTATCCAGCTATGCACCTGAATTTGGATGCACAGACTTTCCTGATGAGTTCACACCTTACTCCCGATAAAAACGGAACAAAGGGATACATTCAGACAGGTAGTACCAGTCCGTGGCGTACGATTATTGTAAGTGATGACGCTCGAAATATTCTGGCTTCGAATTTGATTGTAAACCTGAATGAGCCTTGCAAGTTGGAAGATACTTCCTGGATTAAGCCAACCAAGTATGTTGGTGTTTGGTGGGAGTATTTTACAGGTGGAGGTTCTACATGGGCTTATACTGATACGCAAGATATCGTAATCGGCAAAACTGACTATACTAAGTTGAAACCGAACGGACATCATGGTGCCAATACGGCTCATGTGAAAGAGTATATCGATTTTGCTGCGAAAAATGGTTTTGATGCAGTATTGGTAGAAGGATGGAACGAAGGCTGGGAAGACAATTACGCTTATGCCAAGGAATTTATATATAGTTTCACTAAAGCTTATCCGGATTTTGATGTGAAAGAGCTTCAGCGTTATGCTGCATCAAAAGGAGTAAAAATTATTATGCATCATGAAACAACCTCATCGGTTGCCGATTACGAACGTCAGATGCATGATGCATTCCGCTTTATGAAAGAAAATGGTTATGATGCTGTAAAGACCGGTTACGTAGGTCCTATCATTCCGCGTAGCGAACATCATGACGGACAATGGATGGTGAACCATTATAATCGAGTAGCAGAAACAGCGGCACAATATCATATTATGGTTAATTCACACGAGGCTGTACGTCCTACTGGTATGTATCGTACATATCCTAACTGGATAGCTCAAGAATCAGCACGTGGAACGGAATTTGAGTCCTTCAATGGAATCCGTCCAGATCATCAGACTATCTTGCCATTTACCCGTTTGATGGGTGGTCCGATGGATTATACTCCGGGAATCTTTGAAGGTGATTTTTCTGTTTATGGCTCAAACAAAGCAAAATTAGGTACTACATTGATTAAACAGCTTGCACTTTACGTAACGATGTACAGTCCGCTTCAGATGGCAGCCGATTTATATCAGAATTATGAAAAATATCCAGATGCTTTTCAATTTATTAAAGATGTAGCTGTGGACTGGGATAATACATATATTCTGGAAGCTGAACCGGGTGATTATATCACTATTGCCCGTAAGGCAAAAGGTAAGAACGAATGGTATATTGGTGGAATTACTGATGAAAACAGTCGTGAAGCCGTTATTGATTTGAGTTTCCTTCCGGCTGGAAAGAAATATCAGGCAACTATTTATGCCGATGGAAAAACAGCTGACTGGCGTACAAATCCAAAGGAATATGTGATTTCTACAAAGAAAGTAACTAATAAGACAAAATTGAAACAACGTCTTGCTCCGAGTGGAGGTGTAGCTGTCAGCATCAAGGAATTGTAATTTGTTATCATAGTTTTTTGTAATCCCCGATTTCTTTAAATGAAAAGATGTCGGGGATATTTTTTGTCTTAATACCTGAATAATTCCTTAACTGTGCAGTAGCAAGCGGGATACTGTTTCACGGTCAGTATTCAGTTGGGCAATCAGTTTTTCCAGACTATCAAATTTTTGTTCTTGACGGATAAATTCGATAAACTCTATCCGCATATGATGATTATAAATATCGCCTGAAAAATTGAGTATATGAACTTCAATACTTAGGTTGGATCCATTGTCAACTGTTGGACGATGACCGATATTCAGCATGCCGGCATAACGTATTTCGTCAATATACGCATATACAGCATATACTCCTTCTTTGGGAATTAGTTTATCGGGGCAGGAGGGGAGAAGATTGGCTGTAGGAAAGCCTAACTTGCGTCCTACTTTATATCCGTCCACGACAGTTCCATCCAGGTAATAGTGATAGCCTAAATAATGATTTGCATGTTGTATATCACCGTCTTTTAAGACCTTGCGTATGACAGATGAACTGATAGACACTCCATCCTCTATCAATGCTTGTGCGCGAATTACTTCTATACCCAATTCCTTTCCATATTGGCAATAATCATCGAAACCTTCGCAGCGGTTGTGCCCGAAGCGATGGTCATAACCAATAACCAAAACACGGACATTAAAACGTTCTCGGAGTAATTGCATGAACTCACGTGCGGAAAGCAGGGACAGTTCTTTGGTAAATGGTAGCATGATGCAGTAATCTGCTTCCGTTTGCTGGATGAGAGATGTCTTTTGTGGCAGACAAGTAAGCCATTGAGGACGGTAACTACTTTGCATAACCTGACGTGGATGTACCGGAAAGGTTATGAGAGCACTGTGGAAGTTTCTTTGCCGGGCTTCTTTGCAAACCTGTTTGATGAGGAAACGATGGCCGCGGTGTAGTCCGTCGAAACAACCTATAGTTGCTACACAAGGTAAAAGTGTCTGCTTAATCTCGTCTGTTATGATTTTCATGTAGGATTTTATTTAATTAAATCGCCAAGATCAGTTCCTGGTGTGTAGTGGGCTACCTGTATACCTGTTGAGGCAGCTGCCTGACAATTGACTTCCGCATCATCAATAAACAGAGTTTCTTCCGGCTGAAGCTCTGCTTCTTGTAAGGCAACTTGGAATATCGCAGGGTCAGGTTTCGACAGATGCATACGATATGAGAGGAAAATACGTTCAAAATATGTCTTATAGTCCTTCCCGTTATGGCAGAAAGCTTGTCTGGAACCATATTCCCAATGAAGTTCATTTGTATTGCTCAATAAGAATAGCCGGTAGCTTTTGCTTAATTCAGCAAGCAGATGGAGCTTCTCTTCAGGAATTGTAAGCAGTTCCATATTCCACATCCGATCAATTTCCTCATCGGTAAGCGGTTGGCTGATGTACTTACGTATGGCTGCACGAAATTCAGGGGTACTTATATTTCCACATTCGTAATCGCGGAAAAAGCCCAGCTCATTAGTCCCTGTCAGCAGATTGCGTACATTGACTGCTCCCGCCTGTTCGAAGGTGCTGATACACCCTTCTAGATTCAGGTCTATCAATACGCCTCCCCAGTCGAAGATGATATTTTTTATTTGCTTATTCATTTTATAACCAATGTTTGTGACATCGATTTATTTGTTTCCCAGGCGTTTGATACCTCTCCATATTTCTCCTATCCATAAAACAAATGATGTACCTCCGATGATATACAGCCATTCGTTTAAAGGAAGAGGCTCAGTACGGAATACTTTGCCGCCAAAGCTGACGATGAGTATCTGGCCTACAAGAATAATGATAGCGACACTTAGCATTCCTAAAGCATGGCTGGCATCCTTGAAGATTGAATGGTTAGTGCCGAATACACTTGCATTGAACAGGTTCCAGAACTGCAACATCACAAATATGGTGAAAAAGACTGTCAGATGATGTGTGTCCATTCCACCTGGGAGATTTTTGAAGTAGACCAGTAATCCCATCAGAATAGCAAGGAAGCCTAAGCCTACACCAAAGATATTATTACGCATAGCAGGGGTGATGATGAAATCTGTGCGACGGCGAGGCTTTTCGTTCATTACATCCATACTTGGTGAGATGGAAGCAAGAGCCATAGCTGCGAATGTATCCATAATCAGGTTTACCCAAAGCATTTGCGTTACGGTAAGTGGCAAGGCTGTACCGAAGAATGCACCCAGCAATACACTTAACAATGCAACAACATTGATTGTAAGCTGGAATACGATAAAGCGCTGGATATTTTTATACAGTGAACGTCCCCACATTACAGCAGTTGCAATGCTGTGGAATGAATCATCCAGCAATGTGATGTCACTGGCTTCTTTTGCTACAGATGTTCCTGTACCCATTGACAATCCTACTTGTGCGTGATTTAATGCAGGAGCATCGTTGGTTCCATCTCCTGTTACTGCTACGACAGCTCCTTTTTGTTGTAACAACTGTACTAAACGCTGCTTATCCATAGGACGTGCGCGACTCATTACTTTCAGATCGAGTACGCGTTCAAGGGCTTCTTCATCGCTTAATGCAGCAAATTCAACTCCGGTAATACGGTTACGCTCTGTATCTTCAGGTTGCCAAAGACCAATTTGGCGTGCAATTTCTGTAGCTGTTCCCGGAGTATCTCCTGTTACAATCTTTACTCCAATACCAGCTGACTGGCATTTTTTTACAGCATCGGGTACGTCTGGGCGAATCGGGTCGCTGATTGCAAAGATTCCCAAGAAAGTCATACCGCCTTCGCCGACTAGTTCTGCACAGTCGTCAGAAGCGTTTTCCGGAATAACTTTATAAGCTATACCAAGTGTACGCATAGCTTTATTCTGGTAAGCCAGCAACTGTTCGTTATACTTATCAATCTGAGCTTTATCCAGGTTACATTTGCCCATTACAATCTCTGGGGCACCTTTGATGTAGAGTATCCGTTTTTTCTGAATCGGCGAATCTACTAATGTAGCCATGTATTTGCGTTCCGTAGAAAAGGTCAATTGGTTAATGACTTTAGCCTCTTCACGCAGTTTCATGTAATTCTGTCCTTTACCATTTAACCAGAGTAAGAGAGCTATTTCGGTAGGGTTTCCTACGCCCGAAGGTTTTTCTCCTTCCACCTTTTCTTCAAGGAATGCAGTAGAGTTGGCAGCTATTCCTTCCGCTATCAGTTCAGGCTGGCTTTCATCGACCTGTGCCTCGTATACTTGCATCAGATTTTGTGTAAGAGTTCCTGTCTTATCTGTGCAGATAACAGTGATAGCACCCATTGTTTCACAAGCATGCATTTTTCGTACTAAGTTGTTCGTTTTCAGCATACGTCGCATGTTGAGGGCAAGGCTGAGCGTCACACTCATTGGCAATCCTTCTGGGACAGCTACAACAATCAAAGTGACAGCCATCATGAAATATTTCAGGACAATACGTGCTATTTCTAGCCATTGATGCCAGTCAGTAACTTCTGTTACCGTGAGATATTGGTATAAATCTTTGCTGGTGAATATGATAAAGGTCAGTGCTGCGATTGTAAACCCTGCTTTACCTATAAGGTTTGCTAATTTGGTAAGCTGAATATTCAGTGGTGTTTGTTCCTGACTTTGTTCTGTAGACTGACGGGCTACTTTACCGATTTCTGTAGCATCTCCAACACGTTCTACGCGCATGATACCATGTCCGTCTGTAATGGTCGTACCACGCATTACAGAATTCGAGGGGTATGTTGCTTCTTCGTCGAAGTGGGCTTCATCGGTTGTTTTGTTTACCATTAACTCTCCGGTCAGTGTAGATTCGTTGACTTGCAAAGAAACAGCTTCCACCAGCATTCCATCGGCAGGAACTTCTTCTCCGGTATTTAGGATGACGATATCTCCTACAACAATATCTTTACGCGGTATTTCCTTTATCTTTCCATTACGAATTACTGTTACGGGAGTTTCTTCGCCCACGGCATTCAGCAAATCAAATTTTTTATTGGCATCGTATTCAAAATAGAATCCAATTCCAGTTGCCAGAAAAATAGCAAAAAATATACCAATTGTTTCAGCATATTCATTCTCAATAATTGAAATGATAAGTGAAAAAACTGCCGCAACTAATAATACTCGGATAACAGGATCCTGAAATTTCTCCAAATAAAGTTTCCATATGGAAGGACGTTTGGGAGGAGTTAATAGGTTTACTCCATTTTTTTCACGGCTCGCAATGACTTCCTGGTCGGTAAGTCCGGTCAAATGAGATTCATTTGTGTTTTGTGACATAATGCCTAGTTATTAATTGATTAAGTAGCACAAAAATACAATATATATTGATATGCCTATATATATTTGTTTTTTTTATAAAAAAATCCTCTTAAATGTTGCAAGTTTCAAGCTAATCTATTACTTTTGCACTCGGATTTAAGGGATTACCTTAATATCGGACTTGTAGCTCAGTTGGTTAGAGCAACAGACTCATAAT
>ERZ779930.235-NODE-235-length-9452-cov-2.70118_pt1 | contig 9452 bp, 10 predicted proteins | sample MGYA00511092_ERZ779930 | MGnify/ENA primary metagenome ERZ779930 (study PRJEB29588, sample SAMEA2162880) | human gut metagenome | biome: human gut; feature: human-associated habitat; material: faeces | place: Denmark | collected 2008/2010 ...
TGAGCATATCTTTAGGCATGCACGCATCGTAGATGACACGCAGCGGTTCTCCACGACGACGGCTTTTTACTCCTTTCGAAATCTTTTGCAGCGTACCGGTACGCAGGTCGTTGTCTATTTCCATTTCCGCATCACGCGTAAACTTGAAGGCATAAGCCTGAAAATCCGTATACTCCAGTCCCTCGAAAACCAAAGGCAGGCAGCAACGGATTACATCATCCAGATAGATCAGATAACTTTTCTCTTCATGATCCGGCAGACGGATGAATCGTCCGCAAATGTTTACCGGAAGTTCAAGAAAGGCATAGTCGGAAATCTGTTTCGTACCCTGCTGACGGCTGACTTTCACTGCCAGATAGATATTCTCGTCATTTTCAAAGTCGAAGTATCTGATAGCAGAAAACCAGATAGGGATAATCGAACCGCTCAGCTTTTCCTTGTAATAGGAGCGTATGAAATCCAGTTGTTCACTGGAAACTTCGGTATCCGAAATCAAGTATATATTTTCTTTTTTAAGATCTTCGGTAGTCTGTCGGATTGTTTCTTCAAAAATCTTGGTATATTCCGTATTCTGCTTGCTGATGTGCTTGATCAACTTTTTGGCATGCTCACTTTCCCGTGAAGTCGATTTATCCGTACATTCGGCAATACGGTTCTGAGTTGCCATTCGCACCCTGAAAAATTCATCCAGGTTGTTCGAATAAATTCCCAAAAATGCCATACGTTCCAACAAAGGCACATGAGGACGTGCCGCTTCTTGTAAAATGCGGCGGTTGAAGTACATCCAGCTGATATCTCTTTCCAGATAAGGAAGTTCTTTTTTCTTCTGCGTCATAGGAAAATATATTTTTTTGTAAAGAAAATACATTCTTGTTACAAGTGTATGACAAAAGAAGAGATTTTTTACATTTTAGACAAATTCTTCCACCATGTACATATGTTCCTCAAAGTGAGTAGGAGCAAGACTCTCCAGTTCGTTTAAAATAATGCTTTCGGCAGACTGTACCCAGTAAGTGAATTTGAAGTTCGGCTGATACTCCTTGCTGAAGTCAAGCAGGCGTTTCAAGTTGAATGTTTCGTCCACGATTCCTGCCCCGTTCTGCATCGCATCGTATGCATTGCATTCTTGTTCTATATGTGCCGGAACCATCAGGATAGGTTTCCTGAAATACATTGCTTCGCATATCGATTCAAATCCTGCCGTGCTGGCATATGCCTTGCATCCTGCCATTTGCCGGAGAAAGACCGTATCATCCAGCTGATAGAACGACAAGGTATCATCTATTCTCTTTACAGGCTCTTCTTCCCATCTGTCCCAGAAGAACCGGAGAGGTATGTCCGGATATTCTTTGTGCCACTGGTATACATCCTCGGCAAATCCGGAATTAACCATATAGCCATGGATATAATTATGCTGCGAAACTTCCTGATAGAATACATCCTGTCTTAGCAGAGGCGGTACGACATAAATATTTTGCTTCTTGTCCGGGTTCATCGAGTGGAAAGATAAGGCAAGGCGCCGGGATGCTCCCAGTGACGTAAGCCGGCTGAATAAATTCAGAAAGAACAGCTCTGTCTTGTTGATTGTAGGCAAGTGGAAATCTTTGTGCAGGAACAGATATTGGTGTCCGATACAGACTAGCGGTGCGGCAGGGCGATATAAGAAATAAGTAAATCCGGTCAGCAGTTCGTAGAAGTTGATTACGATATCCGCTTCACTTTTCTTGATACGCTGGTGTATGAAGCGCATGCTTTCAACATATTCGGGCAGCTTAAGCAGATTTCGTATCAGGCTGTATGGAATATTGGCCCGTGTATTAGCCCGTGTAGGCAGGAAGTTAGGACTTGAAAACTGTTTGATCGGAGCCTGAATGCTACGTGTGAAAAATCCCGGGAGCCGTTTCGACAAGCTTTTTCCCACCAGTACTTCGGTCACATGATATCCGTTGTTTGTCAGAAGCCTTTCCATGGCAATAGCCTGCGTAAGATGACCTCTTCCCTCTCCCTGAACAATAAATATTACTTTCATGATGCAGCAGGTATAAGTGTAAGAACCATATTCTCGTTGTTTGTATTTTCTTTATCCATGTCAGCGGAATAATACAGAATATCCCAGTTGCCCTCTTCATCCTCAGTGAGCGCCGACATCGTTTCAACCCAGTCGCCGGAGTTCACATCACCTATCATTTTATTCTCCGGATGATGAATATGTCCGCATATCACCCCTTCGCACTGACGGTTACGGGCAAATTCAGCCAATACCTTTTCGAAGTCCGATATATACGAAACAGCCGATTTCACCTTCTGCTTTATCTCCTGCGACAATGAATAGTAAGGTTTTCCCTGTTTGATTCGCCAGCGGTTATACTGGCTATTCAGCCAGAGCAGCAGTGTATAGCCGATATCCCCCAGTTTGGCAAGCCATTTCATCTGTGTAGTTACCTTATCGAATACATCTCCGTGGGTGATGAAGTAATGTCTTCCATTACTTTCCAGCATATATTCTTTTACAATACTCAGGTTGGCGAATTTCAGCGGAGCCAGGCTGTCGATAAAATCATCATGATTCCCTCTTATATAGATTACTTCTGTTCCGTAGTTTTCCATCATCTTCATGATTATTTTGAAGAACCTTGTATGTTGAGGCTTCCACTTTCCGGCACCGAATTTTTGCAGGCTCCATCCGTCTATGATGTCACCGTTCAGAATCAGCCGTTCACAGTTAGCCTGACTGAGGAAATTACATACCTGTTCTACTTTCGAGTGAGACGTTCCTAAATGAATATCAGAAAGAACAATCGTACGATAATTGCGTCGTGATTCCATGCTAAACTTATTTAATGTCCGTATTGATAAAGATTATATCCTAGATAAAACAGATACAATGAAGAGATGCAGACCATAATCAGGCAAACAGCATACGCTTTCAGCCAGTCGTTCGATAATAGATTTTTCATAGTCGTAATTTTATGCCCAAGCTTCTTGATACAGTTCATTTATTTCTTCCAGAAACTCCGACTCCATTGTTTCCAGATTTTCCAGGGCTTCTTCTTCGCTTTCCCCGTAAGCGCAACACTGTTCGTGCATGAGTGAATAGGCGTAATAACTCCCTTCCGGTGTACACGAAACTGCGTATTTTCCTGAGATAATATTCATAGTAGACTTCTTTTAAAAAACTACCTAAAAGTACTGGTATGCTGTTACGTAGAGATGTATAAGAAGTTACTTTTCTATTAAGAACGGAAACAAAAAAATCCCTCACCCGTAAGGGCAAGGGATTCAGAATATACATATAAGGTTATAAGCCTTTATTATTTCGCTATCAGCAAATAATAGTTCTTCTTACCACGCTGAACCAGCAGGTATTTTTCATCAAGCAGGTCAGCTGTTGTAATTTCCTGGTCGAATGCAGTCAGTTTCTCCTTATTAAGTGAAACACCACCACCCTGAACCAGCTTACGCATTTCACCTTTCGATGCGAATACAGCCGCTTTTTCAGTAAACAAGTCTACAGCCTTGATACCCGCTTCGATATCCGTCTTCGATACCTCAAACTGCGGTACACCTTCGAATACAGACAACAGCGTATCTTCGTCCAGCTTCTTCAGAGCTTCCGAAGTAGCGTTGCCGAACAAAATACCCGATGCTTCTACAGCAGCTTCGTAGTCAGCTTCAGAGTGAACCATGATAGTAACTTCTTTTGCCAGACGTTTCTGCAATACACGCAAGTGAGGAGCCGGTTCGTGTTCAGCGATCAGTGCGTCTATTTCTTCCTTAGGCAGTGAAGTAAATATCTTGATATAGCGTTTTGCATCTTCATCACTCACATTCAGCCAGAACTGATAGAACTTATAAGGCGAAGTATATCGAGGATCGAGCCATATATTTCCTGATTCTGTTTTTCCAAACTTACCTCCGTCAGCCTTTGTAATCAGCGGACAAGTCAGGGCAAACACCTCTCCTCCGTTTGTACGGCGGATCAGTTCAGCTCCGGTTGTAATGTTACCCCATTGGTCGGAACCACCCAGCTGAAGCTTGCAGTTTTTGGTTTCATACAGATGCAGGAAGTCGTACCCTTGTAACAGCTGATAAGTAAATTCAGTGAATGAAAGACCGTCGCGAGCTTCTCCGTTCAGACGTTTCTGAACAGAATCCTTTGCCATCATGTAGTTTACGGTGATATGCTTTCCTACCGTACGGGCAAAGTCAAGGAAAGAGAAGTCTTTCATCCAGTCGTAGTTGTTTACCAGTTCTGCACGGTTCGGGGCATCCGACTCAAAGTCGAGGAACTTGCCCAACTGCTTTTTGATACATTCCTGATTATGGCGCAATGTTTCTTCGTCCAGCAGGTTACGTTCTTGTGACTTACCCGACGGGTCGCCGATCATACCTGTTGCACCTCCTACCAGGGCAAGCGGTTTGTGTCCGCAGCGCTGGAAATGTCTCAACATCATCACACCACACAAGTGTCCGATATGCAATGAATCAGCTGTCGGGTCAATACCCAGGTAAGCTGTAACCATTTCCTTTTCCAGCAATTCTTCTGTGCCCGGCATCATGGTGTGCACCATTCCGCGCCATCTTAATTCTTCTACAAAATTCATCGAATGAAATTCTTAGTTTAACATAATAATTTGATTGATAGGCAAAAGTACGACTCTTTCTCTGAATAACCAATTTTATTGATTAAAAAAGAGAAGGTCGGTTGTTTCTTGTATCTCCGATATGAGCTGTTCCACCCCGATATTCCGCTGGCAGGCAGCCCGCCGGTATAATTCCTCTATCGGGCAGATACTCTCGTCCGTTTCCAGCAGCAACCTGTCGGCTGGCACGGCCTGCAAAGCCTCAACCTGATATTTTTCGCCGAACGACAGATAAAAACCCTGCCGGACAAGACTTTCTGCCAGTTCCTTTTTCCCCCGGAAGCCATGAATGATCCAGGCATTTTCAGGCTTTATCCTTTTTTTCAGTGCGATAAGCTCTTCACTGCTTTTTACAGCATGTATCAGTAACGGAAGCCGGTGCCGGCTTGCCAGCAAAGCAATAGCCTGAAATGCCTCCACCTGCAGATCGAACGGCGTATCACATCGCTTGTCCAGTCCGGCTTCACCCAGTGCGATCACCCGCCGGTCGTTCAGCATAGACACCACCCATTCCAGCTGACGGGGATAATCCTCACGTGTAAGATACCAGGGATGAATACCCGCCGAGATAAATCTCGCCCCTTCAGGCAAAGGCACATCACGCATGCAACAGCTCAACAGGGCGGCCGAAGCATCAGCGGGCAAACGATGAGTATGAATATCCAGTAACATTCAGTAAAAGACAGTAAGCTCAGGGAACAGGGTCATATCCCGATCCACCCCACGGATGACAACGCAACAATCGCCGTATCGTGAGATACAGCCCCTTAAAAGGTCCGTGTTTCTTCAGAGCCTCTACAGCATATTGCGAACACGTCGGAGTAAAACGGCATGAAGGAGGAGTAAAGGGAGAGATACAGTTCCGGTAAAAATAAATAGGAAGCAACAGCAAGTATGTCAGCAACTTTCTCATAGCATACGCTCCGCAGTAATCTGAAGTAATTTCTTGACCTTCTCTTCTATTTCGTCAGAAGCATGCAGTTCATTGTCCAGCCAGATAAAAGCAATGGCAGCTTTTTTCCCGGCAGCCTTCAGCGGATCGATAAGCAGATACTTGTGTTTACGGTACGCTTCACGTATCTGGCGCTTTACCCGGTTTCTCTTTACCGCACGTTTAAAGCGCTTCTTGGGTACACTTATCAGTACAGAAACAGCCGGAAGCTCCTCACCTTCTACCGGCATGTATACGATGCGCAGAGGAAAAGCCGGAAGCGACTTGCTCCCGCCTGCAAACAGCTTTTCTATCAGGATAACACTGCTCAGACGTTCTGTTTTCGGAAAGGTATGCTTTTCTTGTTCTGCCATAATAAAATAATTTAGGCACGGATTACTGTTTCATACGTGAAATCCGTATATTTCTGTAGTCCGTGCCCGAATCTAAAATTGTTTTTATGCGTTATGCTTACGGATAAACATATCCAGTGCAGCTGTCATCGACGGAGCTGCTGCCGTAGGAGCTTCCAGATCCAGGCGAAGTCCTGCATCCTTTACAGCCTGAGCTGTAGTAGGTCCGAAGCTTCCGATGGCAATATCTTTCTGTTCGAAATCGGGGAAGTTCTTCATCAGCGACTGTATACCTGCCGGGCTGAAGAAAATCAGCATGTCGTAATCGAACTTTTCTTCCGGAGTGAAATCATTACTTACAGTACGATACATGATTGCTTCAGTGTGCTGTATCTTATTCTTGTCGAGCAAGTTCTTCACTTCGTCGTTATGTACGTCCGACATCGGAATAAAATACTTCTCCGTGTTATGTTTGACTATCAGCGGAAGCAGATCAGCAAACTTACCTGTTGCGCCGAAGAATACCTTACGTTTACGGTATTGAACATATTTCTGGATGTACAGAGCGATTGTTTCCGACGTACAGAAATACTTCATGGTTTCCGGTATCGTGATTCGCATCTCAGAACAAAGACTAAAGAAGTGGTCAATTGCATGGCGCGAAGTAAATACAACGGCGGTATGATCCAATATAGAAACTTTCTGTTGTCTAAATTCCTTTGCCGACAAACTCTCAACTTTTATAAACGGGCGAAAATCTATTTTCACACCGTACTTCTCAGCAATGTCGAAATAAGGCGACTTCTCTGATGTGGGTTTAGGCTGAGAAACTAGAACTTTTTTAATCTTCAATGTCTTAAATTTTTAAAACCAAAATATTGTTTATATAGGTGATCCCTTTCCAAAACAGTATTAAGGGAATGATTTCGAGTGCACAAAAGTACAGAATAAAATGCAGAAAACCATAAACATGTTTGAAAAAGTTCCTGATAGACTTATAAAATAACAATATTTTAGCAAAAAGCAGGAGAAAAACGATTAAAACTTTACTTGTCTGGATACCTAAATTGAAATAAATAATAAGCAACATGACCGGAAAAAGTAAAAAACTAATTCCGCTCACCAGGTCAAAATAGGTCTGAATCCAGTAATTATTTCTTTCTTTGTCAAAAAAAATCCAATTGACAAACTGATAAGCCACCCATTTGAAGCTGATGTAAAATAAGGACATTCCGATATAGATTCCCAGCATCAGTCCGTTCGAAACCGAGCGTATCAGCATGAAATCCGTTTCGGATATGTACTCATAAATATATAGTCCGGACAATACACAACTGATAATTGTCAGCGTAAAGACATACCGGTTGCTCGAGGTAGTAGCATCATCGAACAGGCTGAACCGCTCTTTATACTGGAAGAGCGCCTTTATCCGTTGCAGCACATATTTCTTTCCGTTTTTCAGCGAATAAGAAAACAGGACGAAACAAATCAGGATAATACCGGTAACGAAAGCATCCGAGCGCAACTGGTAAGGCAACGGCTGTCCCTGCATACCGGCTTTCGGATTTGCCTGTACGCTTGCTGTCAGAGCCTGGTCGAGCCTTTGCTGCTGCTCGTCCATCTTCTCGGCAATATATTTTACACCTATACGGCAGACGGTACTCATATAGCCGCAAATTTACGAATTTCTTTGCTCCATACCGGTGTATTATACAATAAATTTACAGCTTCTTCGGGTGTCTCCGCCACATGCCAGATAGCCCCATGCTCACGGCGCATGAAATTCTGTTCGATAGCCTGGTTCAGCATCTCCAGCAGCGGATCATAAAAATGGTTGATATTTAAAATAACGACAGGCTTCAGATACAGCCCCAGCTGCTTCCAGGTAATGATTTCCAGCAGCTCCTCCAGCGTTCCGCATCCTCCGGGCAGTGCAATCACCCCGTCGGACATATCCGCCATGATCTGCTTGCGTTCGTGCATGGTTTCCGTTTCAATCAGTTGTGTAAGCCCCTTGTGATGCCAGCCCTGTTCCACCATGAAATGCGGAATCACCCCGGTAACTGTTCCGCCCGCCTGTAGCGTAGCATCACTGATGGCACACATCAGCCCCAGACATCCTGCACCGTTTATCAGATTAATCTTCCGTTCAGCAAGTATTTTCCCCAGTTTTTCGGCAGCATCGAAATAAGCCTGGTCAATTTTAGTGCTCGAAGCACTATACACACATACATTTTTAATATCGTTCATCAGTCAGCGTTGAAGTATATCAAGACAAAAAATGAGGAATACTCCATTCGGAATATCCCTCATTCTCTTTATTCATTTACATAACAGTCAGTTATTTAATTCCGAAAGCAGCTTTCACCTTGTCTACATAGTCCAGCTTTTCCCAAGTGAAGAGTTCTACCTCTACATCCTTGTTGCCTTCGTATGCCGATTCAAAATGCTTGGTAATCACCTTCGGTTCACGTCCCATGTGTCCGTAAGCAGCAGTTTCACTGTAAATCGGGTTACGCAGTTTCAGACGTTCTTCGATGGCACGCGGACGCATATCAAAGATTTCATCCACCTTCTTGGCAATTTCACCGTCGCTCATAGCCACCTTGCTGCGTCCATACGTATTCACGTAAATATTAATCGGACGCGCTACACCGATTGCATACGAAACCTGAACCAGAATTTCGTCGGCAACACCCGCAGCTACCAGATTCTTGGCGATATGACGTGCTGCATAAGCCGCACTACGGTCTACCTTACTAGGATCCTTTCCAGAGAATGCACCACCACCGTGAGCACCAGCACCACCGTAAGTATCCACGATAATCTTACGTCCGGTCAGTCCTGTATCCCCGTGCGGACCACCGATAACGAACTTACCGGTCGGGTTCACATGATACTTAATCTGGTCGTTGAACAACTTCAGCACTTCTGGATTATGAATTTCAGAAATAACACGCGGCATCAAGATTTCGATGACATCCTGACGTATCTTTGCCAGCATCTCTTCATCCGCCTTCAGCTGAGCCTCCTTCGAGTCGTCAGCAGGCTGGATAAACTCATCATGCTGTGTAGAAACCACAATGGTATCGATACGAACCGGACGGCGGTCGTCATCATATTCTATAGTCACCTGGCTCTTAGAGTCCGGACGCAAGTAAGTCATCACCTTACCTTCACGGCGGATATCAGCCAGTACCATCAGCAGCTTATGTGCCAGGTCGAGCGACAGCGGCATATAGTTTTCCGTTTCATTGGTAGCGTAGCCGAACATCATACCCTGGTCGCCGGCACCCTGATTCATCGGGTCCTCACGTTCCACTCCACGGTTAATGTCAGGGCTCTGTTCGTGAATAGCCGAGAATACGCCACACGAGTTACCTTCGAACATATACTCACTCTTGGTATAACCAATCTTGTTGATTACCTCACGAGCTACACGCTGAAGATCGATATACGCTTTGGTTTTCACTTCTCCTGCCAGTACCACCTGTCCGGTAGTCACCAACGTTTCGCAAGCTACTT
>ERZ779930.236-NODE-236-length-9431-cov-2.56111_pt1 | contig 9431 bp, 8 predicted proteins | sample MGYA00511092_ERZ779930 | MGnify/ENA primary metagenome ERZ779930 (study PRJEB29588, sample SAMEA2162880) | human gut metagenome | biome: human gut; feature: human-associated habitat; material: faeces | place: Denmark | collected 2008/2010 ...
AATGTATACTTAAGCCGCATCATTTCAGCAGTTCATCTATTTTCTTACACAAAGTAGAGAACTCTTCCTCGTTATATAAACGTGTCATCATCACAATCTTGCCAGTCTTGTCGATTAACACGTTGCGGGTGATACCAGCGTTACGAACCGCATATTTAGCAAAGATATCTGCTCCCGGATCAAGTCCGAGCGGATATGTTACTTTTGTCTGCTTTGCAAAAGCTTTAACCTTTTCCAAAGGTTCATCACGGTCTACTCCATAAAGTGCAAATGCAGTATTATCTTTATGTTTCTGCCAGATATCCTTCTCGATAAAAGGCATTTCTTTACGGCAAACCCCACACCAGCTTGCTGTAAACTGAAGCATCACAACTTTTCCACGCAAAGAAGATAATTTTACTTTCTGACCGTCGGTCAAAGTCATTTCAAAATCGGGAGCTTCATCACCCACTTTAACTATATATCCTACTTCATCAGGAGTAACTTCCTGTGCTTGTACTGTAGAGACTCCGGCAAACAGACAGCTAAATAATGCTGCCATCATTATCCATTTTTTCATCATATACTAATAGCTTAAATAATTATCGCTTCAAAGATACAAAAAAATCGATATAAAAAGAGGAAACCTCGAACTGACCGCTACGCTTTCAAAGGTGTTTAAATACTACTTAATATTATTTTAAGAATTATATTCAATAAACTTCTGTTGCCTTGCAAACGATACAGTCTGCTTAAAAAAAAAATGAAACTCAATCAAAAACACAACAGTTGTGCTATGCCATGAAGTTATATGTAATTAAAAACAAAAAAGCCATCCCAACGGCTTAGGTTGAGATGGCTAAATTTATATTATTTCCTTCAAATCAATTACAAAGGCATGTTACCGTGTTTCTTCGGAGGATTGCTTACACTCTTATTCTGAGTCATTTCAAGTGCCTGAATCAGCTTATAACGAGTATCTTTCGGAAGAATGATTTCATCGATATAACCCTGTTCAGCTGCACGATACGGATTAGAGAATTTCTCCTTGTATTCTTCTACAGCCTTAGCTTTTTCTTCCGGCGTAGCTTTACGATACAGAATATTCACAGCACCGTCTGCTCCCATTACAGCAATTTCAGCTGTAGGATAAGAGAAGTTCACATCAGCGCCAATAGGTTTACTATTCATAACGATGTATGCACCTCCGTAAGCCTTACGTGTAATTACTGTTATCTTAGGAACAGTAGCCTCTGCATAAGCGTATACAATCTTTGCACCGTGACGGATAATACCATTGTGTTCCTGTGTACATCCTGGCAAGAAACCCGGTACATCTTCGAATGTTACAATAGGAATATTGAAACAGTCGCAGAAACGGATGAAACGAGAAGCCTTGTCAGAAGCGTCAATATCAAGCACACCTGCCAGATATGCCGGCTGATTGGCAACGATACCTACAGAACGTCCACCCAAACGAGCAAAACCGACTACAATATTCTTTGCAAAGTGAGGCATAACCTCGAAGAAATAATGATTGTCGACTACCGGTTCGATGATGTTTTTGATATCATATGGCATGTTCGGGTCGTCAGGAATCACTGTCATCAGTGATTCTTCTGCACGACGGATATCATCTGTACAAGGAATAGAAGGAGCATCTTCCATGTTGTTAGAAGGCAAGAAACTCAGCAGCTCACGAATGCTCATCAAAGTTTCTTCTTCTGTTTCACAAAGGAAGTGAGTAACACCACTCTTACTACTATGAGTATATGCACCACCTAATTCTTCCTTATCAACTTCTTCATGAGTAACAGCCTTTACTACATCCGGACCAGTGATAAACATGTGACTCTTTTCCTTTACCATGAAGATAAAGTCTGTCAATGCCGGAGAATAACAAGCACCTCCTGCACACGGACCAAGAATTGCTGAAATCTGAGGGATAACACCTGATGCAATAGTATTCTGATAGAAGATTGAAGCATATCCGGAAATACTTCCCACACCTTCCTGAATACGTGCGCCACCCGAGTCATTCAAAGCAATTACCGGAGCACCGTTTTTCAATGCCAGTTGCTGTACCTTTACAATCTTCTGCGCACCGGTAGCACTAAGTGTTCCACCATATACGGTAAAGTCGTAAGCATAAACATATACTAAACGTCCATCAATTTTACCATATCCACAAACGATACCGTCACCAGGAATATGTTTCTTCTCCATACCGAAATCAGTACAGTGATGAACCACAAACTTATCAATTTCATTGAACGTACCTTTATCGAGCAACATATCAATACGTTCGCGAGCAGTCATATGACCATTGGCATGTTGCTTTTCAACACGCTCTACTCCTCCACCCTGAGCAGCCAGTTTATCCAGCTCCTCAAATTTTTTATATTGTTCTGCTGTTGTCATAAATTTAATCCTCCTCTTTAATTACATCCAGTGTCATGATAACCTGGTTACTGTTTACAGAGTCACCTTCATTTACGAAGATTTCTTTTACAACACATTCGCTGTTTACTTTGTAATTACTCTGCATCTTCATGGCTTCTATCACAACCACGATATCACCAGCCTGCAAGCGGTCGCCAGCCTTTACTGGAATCTTAACCACCTTACCCGGCATAGGAGAAACAATCTTATCCTGCTGTTTCTCATCAGCTCCCTTACGCATGCGAAGGTATTTTGCCTGCGAATCTATAATATCAATATTATATGACTGGTAATGAGCATTTACCGTATAACTCTTTCCGCCTTCTTTACGGATCAGTTCTGCATTATACGATTTTCCTTCATGCAAAATAGAACAACTACCGTTTTCTGCCATTACAATATCAACATCGTAAGGAACACCGTCGATAGTCAACTGTACTTTATTGCCTTCCTTGCTAACCAACGTAACGTCAGCAACTCTATCACCTATATGTATTTCCATAAATATCTTCTTTAAATTCGCAATACACCTTTTTTCAATCCGAACTCACGCCAACGACTGATAGGACGATTGTCTGAAGAGCCAGAATTATTCTCTTCCAGATTCATCAGATAGTCGATGTATGCTGCAATCATAGCAATATTTTCAGTTTCCTCTTCCTTCTGACCAGCCCATTCACGCAACATATCCTGATGCTTTGGTATAAACAAGGTATTATAATGACCTTCTACAAAATCAGGTACATTCATGATGTGACGCAAATAACCGATATTTGTTTTCAAACCGGTAATCTTGTATTCGTAAAGCACACGACGCATACGTTCGATAGCAAATTCACGAGTAGTAGCCCATACAATCAGCTTACCGATCATCGGGTCATAATAAATAGGAATTTCATAACTTTCGTATACATAGCTATCGATACGAACACCGATACCGTTCGGCTCCATCAACTGACGGATAACTCCCGGTGAAGGCATAAAGTTATTTTCAGAGTCCTCTGCGCAAATACGACATTCGATAGCATGACCACGCTGCTTCAGATCTTCCTGTTTGAAATGAAGAGGCTCATTGTTTGCAATACGGAGCTGTTCCTTTACCAAGTCAACACCTACAACTTCTTCTGTAATAGGATGTTCTACCTGAAGACGAGTATTCATTTCAAGGAAATAGAAATTGCGGTGCTTGTCAACAAGGAATTCAATTGTTCCTGCTCCCTTATAATTTACAGCCTTGGCAGCCGCTACAGCAGCCTCACCCATTTTCTGGCGTAATTCAGGAGTAACAAACGGAGATGGAGTTTCTTCTACAATCTTCTGGTTACGACGCTGAATAGAACATTCGCGTTCGAACAGATGTACCGCATTACCATAATTATCTCCTAAAATCTGGAATTCAATATGATGCGGTTCCTCTACAAATTTCTCCAGATAAACTGTATCATCACCAAATGATGACATAGATTCCGAACGAGCTGTATTATAAGCTTCTTCCACTTCAGACTCACTATGAATAAGGCGCATACCTTTACCACCGCCTCCCATAGAAGCCTTCAGCATAACCGGATAACCGATACGATTACAGATTTCTTTTGCTTCCTCTACACTCTGCAAAGGCTGTTCCGTACCAGGAACCACCGGCACTCCCGCTGCAATCATGTGTTTACGAGCAGAAATCTTATCGCCCATCGCATCCATTGTTTCAGGATCAGGACCGATAAAAATGATTCCTTCTTCACGACAACGACGTGCAAACTCGGAGTTTTCCGATAAGAAACCATATCCCGGATGAATTGCATCCACTCCATGGCGCTTAGCCGCCATGATAATTTTATCAATATTCAGATAGCTTTCACGAGATGCTGCCGGACCAATCAGGCAAGCCTCATCTGCATAAAGTACGTGGCGTGCCGTTCTATCAGCTTCCGAAAAGACTGCCACGGTACGAATGCCCATTTCACGGCAAGAACGCATCACGCGCACAGCAATTTCGCCACGGTTAGCGATTAATACTTTGTGTATCATGCTTTATGTTTTAGTTATTATCTTCGTTTAAGCCGCCGCCGCGTCATTCGGCACATGCAGCCAAAATCTGTGCAAAAGTAGCAAAAAAAGAGACACTGTTCTAAATATCCTCTCTTTTTTTACCCAGAGAAAGGCTTTTAGCACAAAATACCTAGCTTTAGGTATATATTCTACTCCAATATAAACCAAAACGCAATGTCGAGGTAGCAAAAAGCAAAAGTCCGAAGAGTAAACCCTTCGGACTTTTCAAACATATCTTTTTACTTCAAAAACAATACCTGTTTATTATACTTAATTCTGTGATAAATCTACTGCATAGTTGGCACGTTTTCCTGATGGATATATACCTACCATAAACAATACCTGATCAGGAGATTGAGAAGCCGCTTTCATAACTTCTTCCAGATCCTGCACTGTTTTCAGTTGTTTTCCGTTAGCTTTCAGTATGATAAATCCTTTACGGATACCAGAATCTGCCATTCTGCCTTCACTTACTCCCGTTACCTGAACACCATAACCTAAATTCAGTTGTTTCTTCAATTCGGCAGGCACTTCACGGAAGGCAGCTCCCAGTAATTCCATATCAGCATTCTTTACAATCTTAGTATTACCTTGAGCATTTTTCAGTGTTACAGTGAAAGTCTTTTCTTTCTTATCACGCCATACTTTCAATTTAATCTTATCACCCGGACGATATTTAGCCAGTGATCCTTGTAATTCGGCCATGGTCTTCACTTTCTTTCCGTTCAATTCCATTATAACGTCATTCTTTTCCAAAACGCCATCTACCGAACCACCTTCTGTCACTTCAACAACCTGTACACCATCGTTGATGCCCAGCTCTTTCTGTTCCTTACGGATTTCATCCGGATAAGTTTCATCACCCATGTTTCGTCCTGCAATACCCAACAGAGCACGTTGTACTGTACCGTATTGCTTCAGGTCTGTAACAACCTTTGTCATAATGCTTGTAGGAATAGCAAATCCATAACCCGAATAAGCTCCAGTAGGAGATACCAACATAGCATTAATACCTACCAATTCTCCATTAGCATTAACTAACGCACCACCACTGTTTCCCTGATTAATGGCAGCATCAGTCTGGATAAACGACTCTACACCATTAGCACCAAGTCCACGAGCCTTAGCACTGACAATACCAGCAGTTACTGTAGAACCCAAATTAAACGGATTACCTACAGCCAGCACCCATTCTCCAACTTTCAAGCGTTCAGAATCACCAACCGGTATGGCAGGAAAATCATCACCTTCTATTTTAACCAATGCTAAATCGGTAGTCGGGTCTGTACCAATTACACGTCCTTTCATTTCACGACCGTCGTGCAACTTGACAGAAATTTCATCAGCTCCATCAATTACGTGATTATTGGTTACAATATAACCGTCCTTCGAAATAATTACACCCGAACCAAATCCACGCTGTTCAGGAGTTTGCACCTGCTGCTGACGTCCGCGCCCATCACCGAAGAAGAAATCAAATATATCAGGCTGACTCTGTATTGTTTTCACTTTACTTCTCTGTACAGACATAATATGTACAACAGAGTTCAAAGAACTTTCTGCCGCTTTAGTCAAATCAATCGGCTGCATGCTAGTTGCATCCAAAGCTGCATAGCGCACATTAGACGCTGTCTGGAATTCATCATAAAAAGACAAATTTTTGTCTTGTCTAGACTGCATAAGAGTATAAGTAGTAACCCCTGCCACCCCTGCACTGACAGCCAATACTGCGACTGCTCCAAATGCGATTTTAGTTGCCTTTTTCATATGTTTATATCATTTAAATTGTTAATTTCAACTCTTGTTTAACATTTCATTTGCTAAAGTAGAACAAAATTCATACGATTGTACTCTACACAACATCTTTTTTCCCTCTTTTAACAAAGCAAACTTTCCTATTAACCGCAGTTAACGACTACTGCCTGACAAATTTACATTCATTATCAGACTGTTCGGTAGAATTGCAGATATTTCTGACAAAAATGACACAAATTCGTTTTATTTGCGTACCTTTGCAAACAGAAAGCAGTTGGTCGGTTTGTCGCTGGTACTTATATGTACAAGAGGAAAGTCCGGGCAACACAGAGCATCCTACTTCCTAACAGAAAGCTGCCTGCAAAGGTAGAGTAATGCAGAAGAAAATAACCGCCAGTCCACACCGGAAAGGCAAGGGTGAGAAGGTAGGGTAAGAGCCTACCAGACGTATAGCGATATGCGTGCTGTGCATCTTAGGAGTTGTAAGGTCATGTAAACCGGCATTAAGGAGGGTTGCTCGCCCCACGTCGGAGGGTAGACCGCTAGAACTTACTGGTGACAGTGAGTGTAGATAAATGACAGACACTTTGCATTTCGATGCAGAGAACGGAACCCGGCTTATAGACCGACTGCTTTTTTCATTGAAAAAACTTATCGCCATGAGTTATACGAGAATAAAAAACTGGCTACAATTTCTCACCGACGGCATATGGAGAATTACCGAAGATGAGATATCTCCCGTACGGCGACAAATATATTCGTGCATCAAAATCGTTTATCTTTCTGTAAACCAGTTTCTAAACGACCGTATCCAGATACGTGCCTCCGCACTGACCTACAGCACGCTACTGTCGATTATTCCCATTCTTGCCATCCTGTTCGCCATCGCACGAGGATTCGGCTTCGACGCATTAATGGAAATACAGCTCCGCAAAGGTGTTGCAAGCCAGCAGAGTGAACTTATTATTTCGTGGATAAACTCCTATCTGGAGCATGCCCAAAGTGGAATATTTATCGGAATCGGTTTAATCATGTTATTATGGACGGTTCTTATACTGACAGACAACATCGAACGAAGCTTCAATGCAATCTGGCAGGTAAAACACCCCCGTTCAGTCTTTCGCAAAATAACCGATTATTTTTCCATGATTCTGCTTTTACCACTGCTGATAGTCATCTCAAGTGGTCTTACCATTTTTATGACTACATACATAAAGAACATGGACAACTTCCTGGTACTTGCGCCTATCCTGAAATTCCTGGTAAGACTTACCCCATATGCACTGACCTGGGGAATGTTTATCGGACTCTACATATTTATCCCAAACACCAAAGTCAAATTAAAGCACGCCTGGTTTCCGGGAATACTGGCAGGAACCGCCTTTCAGGCATTTCAGTTCTTTTATGTAAACAGCCAGATATGGGTTTCAAATTACAACGCTATCTACGGAAGCTTTGCTGCCATTCCCATGTTTTTGTTATGGACACAGATTTCCTGGACAATCTGCCTCTTCGGAGCTGAAATGAGCTACGTAAGCCAAAATCTGGGTTCGTTCGACTTCGGAAAAGAAAGTGCAAATATCAGCCGCAGATATCATGATTTCTTTTGCACCATTATACTTTCAGCCATCTGCAAGAGTTTTGCAGAAGAAAAGACACCTTACTCTGCAGAAGAAATAAGCAAACAATACAAGATTCCTATCCGACTTACCAAACGGATCTTATATGAACTGCAAGACATACATCTGATTTTCGAAACAATAGAAGAGAAAAAAGGCGATGTACGCTATCTTCCGGGTATAGACATCAATAAACTTACAGTAGGTACACTGCTGGAGAAGCTAGATTCTGCCGGTTCCGAAGATTTCAAGGTAGATCGCCAGCAATATTCTGACTCATGGAAAATTCTGGAGCATGCACGCAAGGAATATATGTACAACAACAGTCAGATTTTACTGAAAGATTTATAGGCAGTCACCAGACATATCAGAACAACAGATACGAAAAGAGCAGAAAATACAATAATTCTTCTTCTGCATAAAAAAATTATCCCCGTCATAAAATATGGCGGGGATAAGTCTTATAAATACAGCTACCTTATTTTGTCAACTGCATCATGCGGCTCAAATACTTGCCGATAATATCAAACTCCAAGTTCACTACGCTACCAACCTGAAACGTATGGAAGTTAGTATGTTCATAGGTATATGGGATAATGGCAACCTGGAAAGTATCTTCTGTCGGATTGCAGACCGTCAGACTTACTCCATTCACTGTAACCGAACCTTTGTCAACAGTAAAATATCCTCGTTTTGCCATTTCCGGATCGAATGCATACTTGAATGTAAAATACCAGCTGCCCTCTGCGTCATCTATAGCTACACAAGTAGCAGTCTGATCTACATGTCCCTGAACGATATGCCCGTCCAGACGTCCATTCATCATCATACTGCGTTCTACATTGACCTTATCTCCCACTTTCAGCAAACCAATATTAGAGCGTTCGATAGTTTCCTTCATGGCCGTAACCGTATAAGTTCCATCCTGAATACTCACTACAGTCAGACAAACTCCATTATGAGAAACACTCTGGTCTATTTTTAACTCATCAACAAACGAACATTTCAACGTGAGGTGCAGATTTTCCTGATCCTTTACCACCTTTACCACTTCTGCATATTCTTCAACTATCCCTGAGAACATAAATTCATTATTTTATATTAATACTTCTACTTTTTACAATCACTGCACCGGAATAGGCTTACTCCAGACCGTATTGCCTTCTGAGTCGACTACCGAAATAGTTCCCCCGGCATAATCCTCTATGTAACTATTCCCTTTTACCAGCATATCTTCCGCCATACGTATGGCTTTTTCCTCTATTTTTATAAAGAAGCCTTTATTATCGCTTGAGCTTCCATCCGAAAAATAAATATCATAAGTTTTCATGGTTATATCATTTAAATATTGCGGGCACAAATATATATATTATCAGCTAGAAGAAGCAAACTTATGACATAAAAAAAGAGAAACCAACATTTGTCGATTTCTCTGAAAGAGCGGAAAACGAGACTCGAACTCGCGACCCTAACCTTGGCAAGGTTATGCTCTACCAACTGAGCTATTTCCGCGTTAACGGGTGCAAATGTAGGGAGTTTTGTAATATGTTCCAAACATTTCCCCCGTTTTCTTTTAAGAAATTTTGTTTT
>ERZ779930.255-NODE-255-length-8734-cov-2.77002_pt1 | contig 8734 bp, 4 predicted proteins | sample MGYA00511092_ERZ779930 | MGnify/ENA primary metagenome ERZ779930 (study PRJEB29588, sample SAMEA2162880) | human gut metagenome | biome: human gut; feature: human-associated habitat; material: faeces | place: Denmark | collected 2008/2010 ...
CTAACCTTGGCAAGGTTATGCTCTACCAACTGAGCTATTTCCGCATTCTGTAATTAGCGCAAGCGATTTTTCGATTGCGAGTGCAAAGGTAATGCTTTTTCCGAAACTACCAAAACATTATAATACTTTTTTCATCAAAAGCTATTATATTGTCTTTTTCAACTCCATTTTGAAGCAATTACACAAGCTTCTTTTCCTCCAAAAACAAGATTCAGGGAAAGTAGAAAAAAACTTCAGCATATTTAAGGAAAAACATCTCGATATTTTTTTATTTTTTGTACAAAAGCCGCCAACCTTTGTACGATTTTTTTTGAAAGATAACGACAGCTATCTAAACCGTCAGGCATCTTCAATAAAAAACGTCCGCACAAGCCTGTTCGAAGGTGTACGGACGCTATAACTTACAGTCAGAAGTAACTTATAATCAACACATTCTGTCGCGATAATCTTCATAACGGAAGGTTTTATACACCTCCAGTTCTCCATCAGTGTGGAGCAAAGCAACAGAAGGATGATGAATTCCATTAAACATGTTTGTCTTCACCATCGTATAATGAATCATATCTTCGAATATGATGCGTTCGCCTATCTGCAATTCATGATCGAACTTCCAACTGCCCATATAGTCACCACTCAAGCAGCTGTTTCCGCCCAAACGATAAACATGGTCCTCACGAGCAGCAGTCTTCACAGCATCAGGCGGAAGGGTTTCGGCATTGCGCACCTTAGGCTGATAAGGCATTTCCAGACAGTCGGGCATGTGACAGGTAAAGCTCACGTCAAGAATAGCCGTACGTATACCTCTGCTCTCTACCACATCGACAACCGATGCTACCAGCGGTCCGGTCTGCCAGGTAAAAGCTGATCCCGGCTCCAGAATAATCTGAAGATTCGGATAGCGTTCACGCAAACCTCTCAACAGTCCGATAAGGTGTTCCACATCGTAGTCTTTACGTGTCATCAGGTGTCCCCCACCCAAATTCAGCCATTTCAATTGAGGGAACCAGCGAGAGAACTTTTCTTCAATGTGTTTCAGTGTACGTTCCAGCTCATACGAACTCGACTCACAATGACAATGACAATGAAAGCCTTCAATTCCTTCGGGCAAACGGTCGGGAAGCAAATCGGCAGTCACACCGAAACGGGTTCCAGGAGCACAAGGATTATAAAGTTCTACTTCCACTTCCGAATACTCTGGATTCACACGAATACCACAAGATACATGTTCCGGATAAGCCTTTGCCTGCGGATAAAAACGCTCGAACTGCGACAGCGAATTGAACGTAATATGACTGCTATACTTCAGAAAAGCAGGAAAATTGGCCTCTGTATAAGCAGGAGAATACGTATGAGCCTTACTGCCAAACTCTTCGAAAGCCAGTCTGGCTTCGTATTCAGAACTTGCTGTTGTGTAATGAATATATTCACGGAATATCGGAAACGATTTCCACATGGCAAAAGCCTTGAAAGCAAGAATAATTTCCACACCGGCACGTTCTGCCACACTTTTTATCAGACTCAGGTTCTTTCTGAGCAAATCTTCTTCCATAACATAACAGGGAGAAGGAACTTTTGTTACATCCAACATATATTTATCAATCTTTATTCTATTATTTTAAACCGTGCAAACTTCAGCAGCAACTGCTTTTCTCCCGCATTACGGAAGCGTACCGTTGCCTTACAGTTATCTCCACTTCCTTCAACTTTAATAATCTCGCCTATACCGAAACGTTCGTGTTCTATCTGCTTTCCGGCACAAACTCCATTTACAGCAGGAGAAGAAGCAGAAGTTCCGACAGAAGTTTCCGCCGCAGGGATTCTACGCAGTACACGTGGAGCAGCCGGCTTGACGAAGCGACGAGGTTCTTCGGGAATTTCACCTCCATCAAACATCGACGGCGAATTGCCAGATACATACCGCGGAGTGTCCGAATCCATTTCACGGCGAAAACGCTTTGCCCCCTCTTCTACCTTTCGGGAAACGATATCCTCCTGAGGCAGGTTCAAATATCTGGCATCTATATCTTTTAAGAAACGGCTAGGATTACTGAATTCCACCTTACCGTATTTAAAGCGAGTCTTGGCAAACGACAGAAAACAGTGTTCTTCCGCACGGGTAATAGCTACATAAAACAACCGGCGTTCTTCCTCAAGCTGCTTGTATGAATCGCCAGCCATCGGACTAGGAAACAAATTTTCCTCCAAGCCTACAACAAAAACATTCTTAAACTCCAGTCCCTTTGCCGAATGAATGGTCATCAATGTCACCTTGGGTGCATCATCAGCCCCTTCACTATCCTGATCAGTAAGCAACGACACTTCCGACAAATAATCAGTAAGCAGGATATGCGTATTGCCTTCTTCTTCCCGACCGGCACAGAAATCGTGCATACCGTTTATCAATTCTTCAATGTTTTCCTGCCGGCTCAAGTTCTCAGGCGAACGGTCCTGATAAATATCATTGATGATACCCGACTGGCGGACAATGTCTTTTCCCAACTCGTAGGCTCCGGTATGCGAAACAGCTTCTACAAATCCGGCAATCAAATCACGGAATGCCTGCAATTTGGTGTGAGTGCCTTTCGTCAAAGATACTCCATAAATCAGCGGTTCGTTCAACACCTTCCACAAGCTTACTCTATGCACATTGGCTGCATCAATAATCTTATTTAATGTAGTATTGCCTATCCCCCTTGCCGGATAATTGATAACACGCTTGAAAGCCTCCTCATCATTCGGATTGACAGCCAAGCGGAAATAAGCTATCACATCTTTTATTTCCTTACGCTGATAGAAAGACAAACCTCCGTAAATACGGTAAGGAACTCCCCTCTTGCGTAATGCCTCTTCGAAGATACGGCTTTGGGCATTCGTACGATACAATACAGCAAATTCATCGTATGAATATCCTTTTTTGGTCCGGAGCTGGGCTATCTTGTTTGCAACAATCTCCCCTTCTTCCACATCGCTGTAAGCATTGAATACCGTAATAGGTTCTCCCTTATCGTTTTCAGAGAAAACTTCCTTACGTATCTGCTCCCTGTTTTTCTCTATAAGACTGTTTGCCGCCTTGACAATGGTCTGCGTAGAACGATAATTCTGTTCCAGCTTAAACAAGCGGGCATCCTTATATAAACTTGTAAACTTCAGAATATTGTCGATGTTCGCTCCGCGGAAAGAGTAAATACTCTGCGCATCATCACCTACAACACAGACATGGCGATATTTTTCTGTAAGTTGCAGTACAATGCAATGTTGTGCATAGTTAGTATCCTGATACTCATCTACCAAAACATAGCGGAAGCGAGAAGCATACTTGTCACACTGTTCCGGATGTGTCTGAAACAATATATAGGTGTAAACCAGCAAGTCGTCAAAATCCATGGCATCACTCTGCCGGCAACGCTCCCAGTATCTCCGGTAAATATCGCGCACAGCCGGTATTTTGGCAGCCTGATCATTTTCATAAAGTTCACGACTGGCAGCATAGGCATCGGGAAGCATCAGATGATTTTTGGCATTACTGATACGCGACTGTACCACTCCCGGCTTATACACTTTATCGTCCAGCTGCATTTCTTTAATAATGGCCTTGATCAGACTTTTCGAATCGGCGGCATCATAAATAGTAAAATTTGCAGAAAAACCAATGGCAGCCGCTTCCGTACGCAAAATACGTGAAAAGATAGAATGGAAAGTCCCCATCCATAAGTATCGCGCACGTTCCGCTCCTACCCGACGCGCAATACGTTCCTTCATCTCACGTGCAGCCTTATTGGTAAAAGTCAGAGCAAGAATAGACCACGGCTCATAACCGTTATCCAGCAGATAAGCTATCTTATAAGTCAGCACACGGGTTTTTCCCGATCCGGCTCCTGCAATAACAAGAGAAGGACCATCATTGTATAACACCGCAGCACGCTGACTTTCATTCAGTTCATTCAAGTAATCTGTCATACAGGTTAAAATATTTCAGGCACAAAGATAGTACAAATCCAGCAGTGTTCTAATACATTTCCAAGCTACGCCTAAACAATTTTTCCAAACTCGAATATTTATTATAAAATCCCCAAAGCTTACTGCTACAGTAAAAACACGAAAAGAGGAAGTTCCCCGGCATTTTATCCGGTAGAACCTCCTTCTCTCTCTACAGTCTCGATTATATAATATACCTTACTGAAAACCGAAAACCATCTTCTAATTAAAGGTTTGGATTTTTAGCCGAATCAGTATCTGGATAAGGCATATATACCATCTTATCATTCCATGAGCCGCTTACTTCTACACCTTCTTTCACCTTTACTCCCGGCACTATTTCAATTTCAGGATTGCCCTGACGTTCTTCAAACGTTTTCTGTAGAAGCTTCATACGGAACTGGTCTGCCCGGCGAGTTACCATAGCAACCCAATAACCAGCAACTTCCCATCCATGTTCCTCTAAAGCAGCCTCAGCAAGCTGTGAAGCATTCATTGCATCAATATTTACTCCATTTATAACTTGCCATTTTCCATCATCTTCATACGTTTTTTTCTTTGTTCCATAGGTATCACCTACCATTCCACGCTTACGCACGTCTTTCAGACATTGTTTTGCCAATGACAAATCGCTTTCTCCCGCACGGGCAGCAGCTTCTGCGTACCACAGTTTCACTTCTGCGTAGCGTATCAGACGATGACGATGCCCATTACACATATTCTGACTTGCAGGCAACGTATAATCATACGGAGCATCAATATTAGTCTTTGTCGACGGTTCCCAGTTTACAGAAAAGACGCTGAACATCGGATGACATTCCGGAATCACCCAACCGTCTTCTGATTTGTCATACCAGTTATGCAGTTCATACCCGTTTCCATCTTTATTGGGTTTCAGAATCTGTGGGTCATAAGTAGCATCCTTGCGAGGACCTTCCGGAAATTTCTGCCAGAAACGGATTTCTCCCCATGCATCTCCCCATCCACCAAGTGATTCAAACTGATCACATGAAGTAAGTTGGGAATCTTGCACCCAGTCTACATTTGGAGAATAATTAATTCCAAGAATGGTTTCCTTATTATAGTTATTACTCATGGCATATACATCGTAAAAGTTCTCATCCATACGAATATCATATGTTCCATTACGTTCACCTTCTATCACCTTCCTGGCTTCATCGGCTGCTTTTTTATAATAAGCAGTTCCTTTCCCTAAAGGCCATCCGGCCATAGCCATATACACAGCAGCACGCGTAGCCTCTACTGCTTGTTTGGTTACATATACATTTACACCATTCAAGAAAGCCGGTGCATTCTTATAACTTGCGGGTAGTCCCTCACATTCATCCGAAGTAAGGTCGGCTACAATTTGCTCGTACACCTGTTCTACACTGCTAGGTTTCATAGTGAAATCATCGTTTTCATTGGTCAGTGTCAATGGAATATCTCCGAAAAGGCGTACCAACGTAAAATAAGCATAAGCACGCCAGAACTTAGCCTGACCTATAGCCTGATTCAACGATGCAGCATCAGTAGGAGTTTTCGAAGCGTTCTGTATAATAAAATTAGCAGCTTTTATAATTGCATAATGGTCGGACCAGCAATCTTTTACTCCTTTATTAGAGTTCACTGGAGCAAAACGGTCAATTTCTGCAGCAGCTTGCTTGTTACTTCCCGGATTGGTCGTAATATCATCTCCCTGCCACTGAGGATACTGAGGATTGGTACGAGTTTGTGAATAATTTACTTTACTGTACAACGAATATACACTCATATCCAGTTCTTCCTGTGTACTGAAATAACCTTCTGGAGTAAGTTTTCCCTGAGGATTTTCCTGAAGCAAGTCCGAACAGGAAACAGTTATCAATGAAGCTGCCATGATACAGCCCAGAAATATCTTTGTTTTCATATCATATCAATTTGATTAAAGGTTAAAAGTTCATGCGCACACCGAAGGTAAAAGTACGAGGAGTAGGATAAGCTCCCATATCAATACCTGCATCCACATCCACATTATCATTAGAGAAAGTTGTTCCAACCGGATCCATACCCTTATAACCGGTAATAGTAAAGAGATTCTGGCAGCTTAGTGTCAAACGGATATCGGCAAACTTTGTTACTTTTTTCGACAGATTATACGATAAACTGATATTTTCCAGTCTTACATAGCTGGCATCTTCAACCCACTTGGTAGATACAGCCTGATAATTATTTCCAGCCACCTTCAGCCCCGGATATATAGCCGACTGTCCCACCTTATCAAAATTATCAGTATAAGCCTCACGTAATGTAATAAAACGAGAATCGCCTACCATTGAAGCCATTGTAAAACGTGCCAGATTCAATCTGTCAGCTCCGAAGGCTCCGTTGAAGAATAAGTTAAGATCCCAATTTTTGTAAGTCAATGTATTATTCCATCCTACAGTAAAGTCAGGAGTTGCCTTTCCGATAACCCGACGATCGGATCCATCAATTGTTCCGCTATTATCCATATCCTGATAAGTATCCTTACCAGATTCGTCAAGCCCTGTCCAGATATAACCATAGAAAGATCCGATTGCATATCCCGGCTTAATGATACTAGCCTCATCCACCATACCTGAAGCCGGCTTTGAACCGAAGAAATAATCGTTTTCACCTCCAGCAAGTTTTTCTACACGATTCTTCAGATAAGTTCCGTTTACAGTTGTCGACCAGGTAAAATTCTTATGCTGAATCAAATGTGCAGTCAGTGATATATCTACACCTCGGTTACTGATTTCTCCATCATTCACCCAATAACTTGCACCACCTTTATAATTAGGCATTGTCTTTTTAAGCAAAGCATCGGTAGTGCGCTTATCAAAGTAATCGACACTCATTGACAAACGGTGATTAAACATTGAAAAATCCAGACCAACATCAAACTGGCGAGTCTTTTCCCATGTAAGTTCAGGAGTTGCAATATCATTAGCCCAATAACCGACATAGTCACTGCTTGTTCCAAAATTATATTTAGTCTGCGTCATCAGTCCTAAAGTAGAATACGGATCAATAGCCTGATTACCCACGATACCAAAACTAGCACGCAGTTTCAAGTCTTGTACAGCCTTGACATTCTTCATGAACTTTTCATTGCTGATAGTCCAGGCAGCAGCTACAGAAGGAAAGAATCCCCATTTATTTTTAGAGAAGCGAGAAGAACCGTCAGCACGGAAAGTACCTGTCAGCTGATAACGGTCGTTATAATTATACATCACACGCGCTACTCCGGAAACCAGTGCCCAGTTCTGTATACCATTACTTACATCGCGGCTTTGAGCCATACTTGCATCCCACCAACCGACAGATTCCGTCAAAAGATTTTTTCCGGAAATATTCATCAGACGTTCCTCATACTTCGTTACTTCATATACAGCAGTAGCTGTCAGCGAGTGCTTATTCCACTTACCCATGTAAGTAAAGTTATTAGAACTCTGCAACATCATACGGTAGGTATCACTATTTCCCATGCTGTTCGACGGATTCACCCGTTTAGAAGAAAAACTGTATGATTTGGCATCGTAATAGTCAACACCGTTAGTTGTCGTAAAAGTCAGCCCTTTTGCAAGATTAAAACGCAAATCTACGTGTCCGGTAAACACATCAGTCATAGTTTCTCCACCTTGCAAACGCAAAATACCTACAGGATTGCTGGCTATGGAGTTAATAGGATCCTTCGCATAATTATTACCATCCATCATCTGCATAGTAGGAGAATAGTTCATGGCAATCCAGATCGGATTATCTTTTCCAGTAGCAAAAGATCCTCCTTTACGTATATTATGCGAAGCATTGACATCTGCCGTCACATGCAGCCATGGAGTAACTTGTGACGTAACATTAGCTTTAGCCTGATAGCGTTCATTCTTCGACTCTATTACAACTCCAGTCTGTCCCATATAGTTGCCGGACAAATAGAACTGAGTCTTATCATTACCAGACGATACCGCTACTTTATAATTCTGAGTAATACCTGTACGGAAAATTTCATCCTGCCAGTCTATTCCTGGATTCGTACCATTCAAATAAACAGACATCTCATCTTGCGTTTTCTTTCCAGCATCGACCAAAGCCTGAGCATATTCACGTGAATTAAGCAAATCATAGCGTTTATATACATTTGCAACTCCAAACGAGGCATCCAAAGTTACTTGAGTAGCTCCAGCCAACCCTGTCTTAGTCGTAACCAATACAACACCGTTTGAACCACGAGAACCATAGATAGCTGTAGAAGAAGCATCTTTTAAGACTTGCATAGACTGTATATCCTCTGGATTAATGCCATCCAAACCACTTTCCCGTACAATACCATCCACTACATACAAAGGATCATTACTTTTATTAATAGAACCAGAACCGCGCACACGAATCTTTACGCTACCGCCTGGCACACCACTGTTTTCCACTTGTACACCAGAAACACGTCCTTGCAAAGCATCCGAAACCTGCGTTATAGGCTGATCCTTAAAGCTTTTATTATCAAGTACAGCAACCGCTCCTGCTACATCAGCCTTACGAACAGCTCCATAACCAATAACAACGACTTCATCCAAAGTTTCAGTATCTTCTTTCAAGACTATCTTTGCACCATTTTGATTTTTAGCCGAAACCTCCTGTGATACATAGCCTATATAAGAAAAAACTAAAACAGCATTCGGAGATGATAAGCTTAAAGAAAAGTTTGGATCAACGTAAAAACTTGAGGGGTTAATTCAATAAATATTATCTTTGCCTACAA
>ERZ779930.258-NODE-258-length-8635-cov-2.55699_pt1 | contig 8635 bp, 10 predicted proteins | sample MGYA00511092_ERZ779930 | MGnify/ENA primary metagenome ERZ779930 (study PRJEB29588, sample SAMEA2162880) | human gut metagenome | biome: human gut; feature: human-associated habitat; material: faeces | place: Denmark | collected 2008/2010 ...
CGGTAAGGTAATTTCTGCGCTTCAGATGATACCTTATCCGATGACATTTTGTGGTCGGACGGTAGCTACTTCATATATATCGGGCGCTTGTACTCATCCTGATTATCGGGCAAGAGGGGCTATGCGTCGCCTGCTTGAGGAAACACATCGTTCCATGTTCGATGAGGGAATCATGTTCTCAACACTAATTCCTGCCGAAGATTGGTTGAAAGGATATTATGCTCGTTCAGGCTATGCGACTTGTTTCCGTTATGGTGTGCTGAAAAAAGTTATCAACAGTTATGAACAACCTGTTAATAACTCTGTATCATATCTGAAAATGAGTAAGATAGATCTGTTGAAAAAACCTGAAAAAACAATTTATCCATACTTTAATGAACAAATGAACAGGCGGTCGTGCTGCATACAGCACACCTTTGATGATTTCCATGTTGTGCTGTCTGATCTGGTTTTGAGCAAAGGTGATGTATGGACAATTTATAAAGGTGATGTCTTGTCCGGACTTATCTTTTGCCTGATGCAGGAAAAGACACTTTCTGTCAAAGAAATACTTCTGTCTGACGAGGCGGACCTGACAGTTGTATTACATCAACTCGCTGCTTTTTATCAAGCTGAAACCATGACATGCATACTTCCTTTTGCTGCCGAGATGCATGAATTAGGCATGGCACGCTTAATAAATGTTCCTGCTTGCCTTGAGTTGTATGCTGCTGTTTATCAAGGGGAGGAACTCTGTATTCATCTGCAAGGAGATGAGGCTATCGGAGAAAACAATGGATATTACTCGGTTTCTTCAGGGAAGATGATACAAGGTTATCAGATGGGAAAAGAGTATGTTTGTGTCACAATAAGCGAGCTGACTGCTCTTGTACTGAAAGACCTTCATCCCTATATGAGCCTGATGTTGGATTAATCCTTAAAGCTCATCTTCACTCGTAAGCATTCTTTCCAGTTCCTCAGCCGTCAGTTTTAAGTAGAACTCACCCTGATAGGCTATGGAAATACCTCCGGTTTCCTCGGAAACGATAATTGCCATGGCATCTGTTTCCTGAGAAACTCCCAGTGCGGCACGGTGTCTTAGCCCCAACTCTTTCGGAATGTTCAGGTTATGTGATACCGGAAGAATACATCCGGCAGCCTTTATACGTTTGTTGCTGATAATCATAGCTCCATCGTGTAGCGGACTGTTTTTGAAGAAAATATTTTCTATCAGTCGCTGATTGATGTTCGCATCGATGATATCTCCTGTACGTGCGATGTCATCCAGTGGAAAATTCTTTTCGATGACAATCAGTGCGCCCACTTTCCCTTTACTCATGTTGAGGCAAGCCATGACAATAGGCATGATGGCCTCTTTGCTGTTGTCGTTCTTCTGACTTCCCTTAAAAAAGCGAAGCAGACTGCTTGTGCGGTGGCGTGAACCAAGCGAGAGCAGGAAGTGACGTATTTCATCCTGAAAGATTACAATCAGTGCTATGACTCCCACGCTTACCAGCTTATCGAATATCGAACCGAGCAGACGCATTTGCAGCACTTGCGATACGATAACCCAAATGACGATAAACACGAGAATTCCCGTAAATACATTGATTGATCCCGACGATTTCATCAGCTTGTAGGTTTTGTATAACAGAAACGCTACCAGCAGAATGTCGATAATATCTTTGACGCTAAGTATGGAAATATCGAAAGGCATAATTTTATATTTACAAACTTACAGGAGTTAACTTTTTCATGGCGGCAACTATTTTAACTGCTTCGGATGCGGCACGCACATCGTGTACACGCAGGATGTCGGCTCCTTTCATCAGGGCAATCGTGTTGACAACGCTTGTTCCGTTCAAGGCATCTTCCGGTCCTCCTCCCAGCAGGCGGTAAATCATCGACTTGCGTGAAACTCCTACCAGCACAGGCAGTTCGAATATCTGGAATTCTTCCATTTTGTCCAGTAGCTCGTAGTTGTGTTCCAGCGTCTTCCGATCTGCGTCTTTCCGAATCCGAATCCCGGATCGATGATGATATCCTTGGCTCCCAGGTCACGCAGCTTCTGTACCTTTTCAGAAAAGTAATATAATACTTCTTTCAATACATTGTCATAGTGTGGAGCCTGCTGCATGTTTTGCGGAGTTCCCTGCATGTGCATCATGATGTAGGGGACACCGAGCCGGGCTACGGTTGCAAACATGTTTTCATCCATATTGCCCGCTGCTATATCGTTGATGATAGCTGCGCCGTACTCTTCTACACACATACGTGCAACATCTGCCCGGAACGTATCTACCGAAACAATGGCATCGGGACATTCGCGGAATACAATCTCCAGTCCGTGACGCAGACGCGACATTTCCTCCTCCGCACTGATATGTTCTGCATTGGAGCGTGATGAATAAGCTCCTACATCGATAATGCTTCCCCCTTCCGACACGATTTGAAGTGTACGTTCTGCAATTTCCGTTTCTGTCTGTTTCCGGCTTCCGGCATAAAAAGAATCGGGAGTAACATTCAGGATACCCATTACCTGCGGGTAGGATAAGTCCATTAACTGTCCCTTTACATTGATAAGTTTCGTGATACTGTTTTCCATGTCCGATGAATACGTCTTTAAGCGCTGCAAATGTACACACAATAATTTGTTTTTTCGCAGTCGCGGGAAATTAAATTACGTTATCTTTGTGCCGGAATATTTTGTTACAGAAAATATGGAAATAGCAGAATTATATAAATGTTTTATGGAATGCGGTAAGGTGACCACCGATAGCCGCAACTGTCCTGAGGGTTCTATGTTCATCGCCCTGAAAGGAGAAACTTTTAATGGCAATGCTTTTGCCGCACAGGCTTTGAAGCAGGGTTGCCGCTATGCTGTAATCGACGAACCTGAATATGCGGGTGAGGGTACAATTCTCGTAGACAACTGTTTGCAGGCTTTGCAACAACTGGCTAATTATCACCGCCGGCAGCTGAAAACGCCGGTTATCGGCATTACAGGTACGAATGGAAAGACCACAACCAAAGAACTCATTTCTACGGTGCTGAGCCGGAAGTTCAATACATTATATACAGAAGGTAATTTCAATAATCACATCGGTGTACCGCTCACGTTGCTTCGTCTGACAAAAGAACACGAAATGGCGGTTGTCGAAATGGGTGCGAACCATCCGGGAGAAATAAAGACACTGGTACATATTGCCGAACCGGATTATGGAATTATAACAAATGTAGGCAAGGCTCACCTGCAAGGTTTCGGATCTTTCGAGGGAGTTATCCGCACGAAAGGAGAGTTGTACGATTTTCTGCGGGCTAAAGGTGGAGCTACTATCTTTATCCAGAATGAAAATCCTTACCTGAATGGCATTGCCGAAGGGTTGACTTGTGTGCGTTACGGGCAGACTGCCGGTTTGTATGTCAGTGGAGAACTGATAAGCTGTTCACCTTTCCTGTCTTTCCGATGGACAGCAGAAGGAGTATCGCACGAGGTGAATACACATCTTATCGGCTCGTATAATTTGGATAATATGCTGGCAGCAGCAGCTATCGGACGTTACTTTGGAGTGTCTGATGATGATATCAGCAGTGCGCTGGTGTCGTATCTGCCTCACAATAACCGGTCGCAACTGAAAGAAACAGCCGATAATAAACTGATTGTGGATGCATATAATGCCAACCCGACCAGTATGATGGCTGCCTTGAAGAATTTCCGTCAGGTAGAAGCTCCGCATAAGATGGTGATTCTTGGCGATATGAAGGAATTGGGTGAAGCAAGTCGGGAAGAACATCAGAAGGTGGTAGATTATCTGAAGGAATGTGGTTTTGCCCGTGTTGTTCTGGTTGGTCCTGAATTTGCTGCAGCCACTCATTCCTATCAGACTTTTCAGCATGTAGATGAAGTGCTGGCTGATATCCGGATGCATAAGCCTCAGGGATATTATATCCTGATAAAAGGTTCAAACAGCATGAAGTTGAGTCAGCTGCCTGAGTATTTGTAATGCACTGTTAATCAATTGATAAATTCTTCTTTTTGATAAAAGAATGATATTCTCGTAAGAAACGTATTATATTCTTGCTGACGTTTTTAAAAAATATCCTGATGTTTTTCCGAAAACATCAGGATATTTTTTTTAAATCTGTACAAACTTCGACAATCTTTGTACGAAAAAATAGGGCATTTTCCGCTAGTTTGTGAAGCCTTTTTCTGAAGCTCTCAGTATGTCTTCTTGGACTATAAACGGCTGTCTGCTCCCCACATCATTTTTTCCCGAAGGGTATTGAAGAAAGAGTGATGACAGCGTTTTACGATGCGTACGAAATAATCGGCACGGCGTACCGTCAGGCGGATTCCTTCGCGGCATGTTTCACTGCGTCCGTCTACGGCTACCAGAAAGTTGTGGCTTCGGCTTTCTACGTCGAGTGTGATTTCCCAGTCGTCACGAATGACAATCGGGCGTACGTTCAGGCTGTGTGGAGCCACGGGAGTCAGACTGATAGTTCCGCTTTGCGGCACAAGAATCGGACCTCCTACACTGAGTGAATAACCTGTTGAGCCGGTGGGAGTTGCGATAATCAGGCCGTCTGCCTGATACGAACAGAGTGGCTCACTGTTTATGTAAGCCCGTATGGTAATCATCGACGAGCTGTCACGTTTCAGAATAGCTATTTCGTTCAGTCCGTAGGGATAGCCTTTCAGCACGTATCCTTCGGATGTCAGATGCAATACCCTGCGAGGTTCGGCAAGGTATTTCCCTTCGTAGATTTCATCGAAAGCCTCCTCCATCTGGTCGGGTGATATATCGGCAAGGAATCCCAGACGTCCGGTATTGATGCCCAGGATAGGAATTTCTTTCTTTCCTACACGGCTTGCTGCACGCAGAAAGGTTCCGTCGCCACCGATACTGAGTGCCATGTCTGCATTAAAGTCGTAACCTTTGAATATCTCCAGTCCGTCGAGGTTTGCTTTTGTATGCTGTTTCAAAAAGTCGTAAAACTCGTTACTGATACAGATTTCGGCTCCTTTGCCACGCAATATCTCCAGCAAATGGGTGACATGTGCCGACTTATGTTCCTGATAAGTATTTCCAAAAAGGGCGAATCTGAGGTTGCGTTGCATATCTTGTAGCTTTTTTTATCAATCTTTTGTCACGTAAAGTTAACAGGTTTCTCGCAAAACCTGTTAACTTTGCAGGTTGTAGACGCAAAGATATAAAATAAATTCAATATGACTAAGCTAAGTGTGAATATAAACAAGGTAGCAACCTTGCGTAATGCTCGCGGGGGAAATAACCCGGATGTAGAAAAAGTGGCGTTGGATTGCGAGGCTTTCGGGGCCGAAGGGATTACGGTTCATCCTCGTCCCGATGAACGGCATATCCGCTATGCGGACGTGTTGGCTCTTCGTCCCATACTTCGTACAGAGTTTAATATCGAAGGATATCCTTCGAAAGAATTTATTGATCTGGTATTGAAGGTAAAACCGCATCAGGTAACGCTTGTTCCCGACGCTCCCGACCAGATTACTTCTAACTCGGGGTGGGATACTAAAAATAATCTTTCCTTCCTGACCGAACTGATGGATACTTTCGGAGAAGCAGGTATACGTACTTCTATTTTCGTAGGAACTGATACGGAAATGATAGAGTATGCGGCAAAAGCCGGAGCCGACCGTGTGGAACTTTATACAGAGCCTTATGCATCACAGTATGGAAAGAATCGCGAAGCTGCCATTGCTCCTTTCGTTGAGGCTGCAAAGGTAACCCGTAAGTTGGGAATGGGACTGAATGCCGGTCATGATCTCAGCCTTGAGAATCTTGCTTACTTTCATGAAAATATTCCATGGGTGGACGAAGTTTCCATCGGTCACGCATTGATTTGTGACGCACTTTATCTAGGACTTAAGAAAACTATTGAAGAATATAAAAATTGCCTTCGTTAAATTATGATTACAATGACACTGCTGGCAGCTGCACAGACCGTTGCCGACACCATGACGGGAAATAATCCCGTATTGACTCCTGTTGCATCGGGAGAACCGGAAATGAACCTTTGGGACATGGCTTGCAAAGGTGGTTGGATTATGATTGTACTGGCTCTGATGTCTGTCATAGCCTTTTATATCTTTTTTGAACGTGCGGTGGCTATCCGCAAGGCGGGTAAAGAAGACCCGTTGTTTATGGATCGTATCCGCGACTATATCAAGACTGGAGAAATCAAATCGGCAATCAATTACTGCCGTATAACCAATACTCCTTCTTCGCGTATGATTGAAAAAGGTATCATGCGTATGGGACGTCCGGTTGCCGATGTACAGGCTGCTATCGAGAATACCGGAAACATTGAAGTTGCAAAACTGGAAAACGGACTTTCTATTATGGCTACTATTTCCAGTGGTGCGCCGATGCTTGGTTTCCTGGGTACGGTAACTGGTATGGTTCGTGCTTTCTGGAATATGGCTAATGCCGGAAACAATATTGATATTACTCTGCTTTCGAGCGGTATCTATGAAGCGATGATTACTACTGTAGGCGGTCTGGTTGTGGGTATTGCTACCATGTTTGCTTACAATCATCTGGTATATCGCGTAGACAAGGTTGTAAGTCAGATGGAAGCTCGTACCATTGCTTTCATGGACTTGATGAACGAACCAAACGAAAAATAAGAAGCCTATGTCACTGAAAAGAAGACAGAAAATATCTCCGGCCTTCAGTATGTCGTCGATGACCGACCTCATCTTTTTGCTGCTGATATTTTTTATGATTACCTCTACGATGGTATCGCCGAATGCAATCAAGCTCTGTCTTCCGCAGGGTTCTGAGCAGACTTCGGCCAAACCTATGGCGCGGGTAATTATCGATAAGGATTTGAATTATTACGGGGCGTTTGGTAATGAGGATGAAATGCCGCTTGCACTCGACGAAGTTCCTTCGTTCTTGCAAGAGTGTGCTGCGAAGGAACCGGAAATGTATGTGGCGCTTTACGCTGACGAGTCGATTCCGTATCGCGAAATTGTCCGTATCCTGAATATTGCCAACGAAAATCATTTTAAAATGGTTCTGGCTACTCGCCGCCCTGATAAACAGAATTAAAAAAGAATACAGTGAAGAAAAGTAAAGTAACCGGAATAATAGGAACGGTAGTGCTGCATATCTTTGTGGTACTATTGCTGCTCTTTTGCTCACTTACTCGTCCTGAGATACAAGAAGAAGGAGGTGTGCCGGTTATGCTTGGTAATACACAAATGGCTCAGGGAGATGCCGATCCGTATACAATGACGGAGGTTGATGTATTGCCGCAGCCGGAAACTTCTGTACCCGAACCGGAAGTAACTCCGGAACCGGAGGTGAAACAGCCTATGATTACGCAGGATGATGAACCTTCGATTCAGGTAAAAAAGGAAAAGCCGAAAGAAGAAAAACCTAAAAAAGAAGTTACTCCTAAAAAGAAGCAGGAAACAAAACCTGTTGTAACTAAACCCAAGGAAAAAACTGAAGCCGAAAAGCGTGCTGAAGAAGAACGTGCTGCTGCTCAGGCTGCCGCCAACAAGATTGCCGGGGCATTTGGTAAAGGATCTAAAATGGGTAGTAAAGGTTCGGCTACTTCCGGACAAGGCATAGAAGGTAGTCCGGATGGAAATGGAAATACGGGAAAGACCTCAGGAGTAGGAGGATATGGAACATTCGACTTGAACGGGCGTTCTTTGGGACCTGGAGGATTGCCTGTTCCTGTATACAATGTACAGGATGAAGGAAGAGTTGTGGTTACTATCGTTGTAAATCCTGCCGGAAGAGTCATCAGCACGAGTATAAACAAACGGACCAATACGGTAAATCCCGCTTTGCGTCGTGCAGCAGAAGAGGCAGCTCGTCGAGCTCGATTCAATTCGGTAGACGGTGTAAACAATCAGAGTGGTACGATAACCTATTACTTTAAGTTGAAATAAGACTATAAGCATATTTAAATTCATCATATTATGAAAACTATTTGTATCTTTTTGGCAGAAGGTTTCGAAGAAATGGAAGCCATGTTTCCACTCGATGTAATGCGTCGTGGGGGACTGAATGTAAAAACTGTGTCGGTAACAGGTGAAAAGACCGTTGTCAGCTCACATCAGGTTCCTATCGTTGCAGATATGCTGTTCGAGGATTTGAAGGAAGAAGATGTGGAAATGGTTGTTCTTCCGGGCGGACTTCCGGGAGCGACAAATCTGGATGCTCATGCAGGACTCGACAAACTGATTATGAGTTTTGCTGCGGCAGGTAAACCTCTTGCTGCTATTTGTGCAGCTCCTATGGTATATGGCAAGCGTGGTTTGCTGAAAGGCAAGAAGGCTACTTGCTATCCGGGCTTCGACAAATATCTGGAAGGTGCAGAATATACAGGCAATATGGTTGAAGTTGTCGATAACTTTATCTTGGGTAAAGGTCCGGGTGCTGCTCCGGCTTTTGCTTTTGCTATTCTGGAAAAATATGCAGGAGCAGAAAAAGCTTTGGAAGTTAAAAAAGGAATGTTGCTTGCCTGATGAAGAAATATATCATTGTCGTAGCAGGAGGTAAAGGTTTACGCATGGGGGGAGATATACCCAAGCAGTTTATCCCGGTAAAGGGAAAGCCTGTACTGATGCGTACGCTGGAGGCTTTTTATGCTTACG
>ERZ779930.289-NODE-289-length-7876-cov-1.89835_pt1 | contig 7876 bp, 6 predicted proteins | sample MGYA00511092_ERZ779930 | MGnify/ENA primary metagenome ERZ779930 (study PRJEB29588, sample SAMEA2162880) | human gut metagenome | biome: human gut; feature: human-associated habitat; material: faeces | place: Denmark | collected 2008/2010 ...
AAGCCCAGGCAGACTTTAAAACTGCTGCCAATGAATTAAAAGATACAAAGCTATATGCTCCTTTCGACGGATACATTCAAAATGTCAATATTGAACGTTATCAGGAAGTCAAAGCTTCTTATCCGATTGTGTCATTCATTGATTTATCCCAAATCAAAATAGAAGCTTACATACCAGAAGATATGGCCGTAAATGCCCGAAAGATATCTGCAGACGCCTGCAATATTGTCTTCAATAATTTGAAAGGAAAAACGTTTGTTCCGGAAAAGACTTTTGTCACACAAAGTGCAACAGACAATAATATCTCTTATTTATTCACTGCAATCATCAATAACTCAGACAACAGTTTATTAGGGGGGATGGTCGGCTCTCTATCAATCCCGACTCCCAGCTCATCTTCATCTTTACACCAGAGTGTCGCTATCCCCCAAACTGCTGTCTGTCACACCAATGAAGAAGGATCTTTTGTCTGGAGAGTTACAGATCAGAACCAGGTTGTCAAGACACCTGTAAAAACCGGGAAATTAATTAAAAACAATCAGATAGAAATTCTTTCCGGACTTTCTGCCGGAGAAAGAATTGCTGTTACACGGCTTACCTACTTATCAGAAAACCAAGAAATAACTATTCAAGAATAAGGAAACCAATGAAAAGTTTAGCAAAATTTTTCCTGACCAACAAGGCCTTAAGCTGGCTGATGCTAATATTGATGTTGGGTGGAGGCATATTCGCATATAACAACATGGGAAAGCTCGAAGATGCACCATTTACCATCAAACAGGCCCTCGTCACCACTTCTTATCCGGGTGCTTCACCCATGGAAGTACAGCAACAAGTAACCGATGTTCTGGAAGAAGCAATCCAGTCATTGGGAGAATTGTATTATCTGAAAACAGAAAACCGGACAGGACTCTCTAAAATTACCGTATATTAAAGAAAGAAATTCGTGCCAAAGATATGCAGCAACTTTGGGATAAACTCCGCCGAAAAGTCAATGATGTACAAAACAAACTACCAGCCGGAGCCGGTCCTTCTGTTGTCAATGATGATTTTGGCGACGTCTTGGGAGTTTTTTATGGTCTAAGCAGTGAAACGCATACATACCGTGAACTGGAAGATTGTGCCAAAGATATAAAAAACGAATTATTAGATGTCAAAGATGTAGCCAAAGTAGAACTGTTCGGTATCCAGAACCGAACGATTGAAGTTACAGTCAATCCGTCATTATTGTCCCAAAGTGGTGTGATGATGAGTGACATCTCTTCTGCTTTTGAAAGACAAAACAAAGTTGTTGATGCCGGAGCCATTGAAACCTCAACCAACCGTCTCCGAATAGAAGCAACAAGAAGTTTTACCAATTTGGAAGAAATAGAAAATCTGACAATTGTTTCGCGCAAAGGCGAATATTTCCGTTTGGGAGAGATAGCAGACATTCAAGAAAGCTACTCACGTCCTGCAAGAAACCTGATGAGAATCGGTAATATTCCAGCTGTAGGTATAGCCATATCTACGGTTTCCGATGGAAATGTCGTTGAAATGGCAGAGCTGGTATCCCAACAAATCAATAAGATGAAAGCAGAAATGCCCGAGGGATACGAACTGGATATTATCTACGACCAAGGATATGAATCAGCCGTAGCCAACGATGGATTTATCATGAATCTGATCGTTTCCGTATTAACCGTAGTAGCGGTATTACTATTCTTCATCGGATTTAAGAATGGTTTTCTGATAGGCAGCGGACTTATATTCTCCATTTTCGGGACCTTGATCTACATGCAGGCAACAGGTATTGCCCTGCAGCGAATGTCACTGGCTGGCATAATCATTGCCATGGGAATGCTGGTAACGCAATTGTTGTATACGATGCTGCATTGGTTAACATGCAGCGCGGCATGAGAAAACGCATAGCTATCCTAAATGCTGTATCAAGCACTGCCATGCCACTCCTCGGAGCTACTCTGATTGCAGTCCTCACCTTTCTGCCGGTGTATCTTTCACCCCATATTACAGGAGAAATCCTTTCTTCATTATTCATCGTGATAGCCGTTTCTCTGCTGCTCAGCTGGATTCTGGCCATCACACAAAACGTATTTTTCGTTCAAGAATTTGTAAGGCGTCCACGACCGGAAGAATTGAAAAACGAATTGTTCAGCGGCCGTATATATGACTTCTTCCGCAAGGCATTAAGCTTTACAATTAAAAAAAGATATACAGTTATCGGATGCATGGTTGTACTGCTGGCAATAGCAGGATGGGGATTCAAATATATTCCCCAACAGTTTATGCCATTATTAAACAAGCAGTACTTCTCCATTGACATGTGGCTACCGGAAGGAACACGTATCGAAGAAAGTGAAAGACAGGCAGCACAACTGACAGAGTTTCTGCAAACCTTCGATGGCATCAAAAAAGTGTCTACTTATATCGGACAAACGCCACCAAGATATTATCTGGCTAATGCTGCTTACGGTCCGCAACCTAATTATGCTCAATGTCTGATAGAAGCGGAAAGCCCTGAAAAATCACGAGAGTTACAAGAAATATTATATCATGAACTGCCCGAAAGATTTCAGGATGCACTTATACGCGTCAACAGCTTTGAAATAAACAGCATCCCCCAGGCCTTGATTGAAGCCCGTTTCTGCGGCGATGATCCTGCCGTATTGGACTCCCTGACAAATATAGCTATTGGAATCATGCGCAAGAACCCGAAAGTGCTGAATGCACGCAATGAATGGGGAAACATGGCCATGATGATAAAGGCCGGTTATGATCCGGTAAAAGCAGGAAGGCTGAACATCGGACGCAGTGACATTATGAATGCCGTGAAATCAGTAAACGATGGAACAGCCATAGGAGTTTATCGGGATAACGACAAGAAAGTTCCTGTCTTATTGCGTACTGAAACGAATTCCTCCTGGAATACAGAAGGGCTGGAAGATCTGCAAATATGGAACGGAACAAACTCAGCACCACTTGGCCAGGTAACTGACGGACTCAACCTGGCATGGGAATATCCGCTTGTCCGTACATATAATCGCCAACTTTCCATGGCTGCCCAATGTGATGTGAAACGCGGACATACCATGAAAGAAGTACATTCCGAAATACGGAAAGAAATTGAAAACATCAAACTTCCTGAAGGATACAGTTTCTTCTGGGATTCACAATATAAAGACCAGAAAGAAGCAATGGCGGCCTTGACCAAATATTTCCCGCTGGCTATCATCATGCTGACAGTTATTCTGGTCATGCTTTTCGGAAATTTCCGGCAACCGCTTATTATCTTTCTTATTTTGCCGTTATCACTCATCGGAATGGTATTCGGCCTGTTGCTTACCGGATTCCAGTTTGGTTTCTTTTGCATCGCCGGCTGGCTGGGACTATTGGGTATGATCATTAAAAATGTAATTGTCCTGCTGGATGAAGTCAATGTACAGCGACGGGCAGGCGTTGCCCCCTACACAGCAGTCATCGAAGCTACCGTTTCCAGAGTACGTCCGGTATTGATGGCAGCCCTGACAACCGTGTTCGGAAGCATCCCTCTCTTATTTGACGTCGTATTTGGCGGCATGGCAGCAACGATTGTATTCGGTCTGTCGTTCGCGACATTACTTACTCTCTTTGTAATCCCAGCCTTATATGCCATTTTTTACAAAATATAATGTCTATAGCTTTATATCGAATTTTATGTGGAACTTTTTCTTAACTTTACCAACGATCCAGAGAATGAACAAATTGCTCTGCTGTGCCTGGCAGGTATTTCTATCCAGACCCAGGCACAGCAGAGCAATTTTTTACAAGAATATCGTGCCAAAGTGAAAGAATACAATCAAGACATAAAAACTGCAGGATATGCCGTTTCCTTTGTCCGGTAATGCCAATTTCAACTATACCGGCAATCCGGCAGAGCTTTCCGTTGATATTCCTTCGCTTAATGAACCGGTAAGTTTTCAGGAACGGAACTCCAAATATGGAGCATCACTGACTCTGGCACAGCCCATTTATGCGGGAGGTGCAATAAAAGCCGGATACGATAAAGCTAAAAAAGAAAGTGAATTGTCACATTATGAGCAAATACGTATCACCAACAACATTATTTACGATGCGGATGTATACTACTGGAATAAAGTGGCACGCCAGGAAATGGTTACGGTTGCTGAAGAATTGAAAGAATCAGTATCCACTTTGGTCAAAGTAGTCAAAGACCGTGTCGATGAAGAATATTCAGACCGGAATGACCTGCTCATGGCCGAAGTAAAACTCAATGATGCTGAATACCGTCTGATCCAATCGCGCAATGATGCCGAAGTGGCACGCTTGTCAATGAATTCTTTCTCCGGAATTCCTTTCAATGAATTTATTGAAACTGATTCCGTCGTTATGCCATTGACGGATGTACAAGACTACTCCGAAACTTTAAACACAGCAATGGCCACCCGACCGGAACTGCAAATCGCCAGCCATAAAATTGATATTCAGAAAGCTGCATCCAAAATAGCCAACGCACAGTATCTGCCTAAACTGTCAGTCGGTATCGACGGCAGCTATTCATCTCCGGGCTATGACTTCAAGTCTGATCTGGATCCCAATTATGCCGTATATGCCAAATTATCTGTACCCATATTTGAGTGGGGAAAACGCAAGCATACCAAAAAATCAGGCAAATACAGTGTAAACATAGCTGTTGAGAATCATCAGAAAGTAACGGATAACATCCGTCTGGAGATAGAAACAGCCTTTTACAACTACTCACAAGCCATAGACAAAGTAAAATTAACCGAAAGCTCTCTGTCAAAAGCTGCAGACAATGAAAGAATGGCCATGGACAAATATAAAGAAGGTAATATTTCCATTGTCGAAGTGATAAATGCCCAGCTATACCATCAGGATGCCAAAGTCAACTACATTCAGTCTAAACTAAATGCACAGATTGCAAAAAGCGGATTGGACAGAGCGGCCGGCCGAATAGACACCATAACTCAATAATAATATCATATGAAAAGAAAACTGAAAAACATCAAGCGGTATTTATGGGATGTATTTTTATTCTCCGGAATAGGATGCTTCTCCTATTTCCTTCTGGTATATTATGCCGACATTCCCTCCCAGTATCAAGACCGGCTGATGACTTTTCAAGCCTTTGCAGCCGTTGTGGTATTGTTCAACGGAGTAGGACTCAGCGTAAAATACATCAATGAAAGGCTGATGATGTACTATCAGTATTTTCTGAAAAACCACCGCATGTTGTCCGTTGGATTAATAACAGCTGCTATTATTCTTTTCATATCCAATTATCTGCTGCTCATTTCTACCAAATTGCTGATAGACTCCCCTCACCCTTTTATTCTGAAAGACAAAGGGCTGTATGTCATGCTTGCCGTATGGTTCGTAGAACTGATTATTGTAGGGCAGTTCATGTTAAACCGCTTTTATGTAGACCTGGTAAAGTTATACAAACGCGCAGAAGAGCTGGAAGAAAAAACAGCACAAGCCAGATATATGGCTTTACAAAACCAGTTAAATCCTCATTTCCTGTTCAACAGTCTGAATACACTTATTTCTGAAATAGAATATAACCCGATGAACGCCATAGAATTCACCCGAAACCTAGCCGATACATACAGATACATTCTTTATTGTCAGGATAAACATACCATCCCATTGAAAGAAGAACTTGACTTCCTTAATACTTACATTCTGCTTCAGAAAGTACGTTTGGGGGATTGCCTCGCTATCGACAACCGGATTGACGACAAATATTGGGATGTACCTATTCCGCCTTTAACTCTGCAACTGCTGATAGAAAACGTCATCAAGCACAATGTAATCAGCATCAATAAACCGATGAAGGTCTGCCTGACAACGGAAATACTTAATAATGAAATCTGGCTCAGTGTTTCCAATCCGATAAAACTTAAACAGGGAGTCATCTCTTCGGGAAAAGGCCTCATGAATCTTTCCCAACGCTATAAATTATTGTGCAACAGAGAACTTATTATTGAAAACGACGAGGATAAATTTATTATAAAAGTACCTTTGCTATATGAATAAAATAAAAGCTGTAATTATAGAAGACGAATTCCCGGCAGCCCGTCTGCTGAACAGAATGATCCAGAAAGTGCGGCCGGAATGGGAGGTTACCGTACTTCCCGGCACCATAGAAGGAGCTGTCAGCTGGTTCAAGGAGAATCCGCATCCGGACATCATATTCCTGGACATACAATTAAATGACGGCATTTCCTTTCTTTTCATCGAGCAGGCTCAGCCTAAAAGCATGATCGTCTTCACTACTGCTTACGACGAATATGCCGTACGTGCCTTTACGGTGAACAGCATTGATTATTTATTAAAACCGATTCATGAAGAAAGACTGCTGGATTCCATCTGCAAATTCGAACGTCTGTCGCCCTCTGCTCCGGAGAGCCAGAACTACAACATCGAACAGCTTTTAAAATCTTTCATGGAGAAAAAAGAGAAACAATACCGTACCCGTTTTCTGATCTCCGGAAATAAACAATGTTATCTCATTCAGGTTACAGATATCGCCTATTTCTATTCAGAAGAGAAAGTTACATTTGCCGTTACCAGAGACCACAAGTCACATGTCCTGGATTTTCCGCTAAACAAGCTGGAAGACCAACTGGATCCTCAGACCTTCTTTCGGGCAAACAGGCAATATATTCTTTCCGCCGATTCCATCAGAAGTATCCAGAACCACTTCAACGGGAAAGCCGTCATCCGCATAGAGCCTTCTCCCCAGGATCCCGTCTACATCAGCCGGGACAAGGTTCCTTTGCTCAAACTTTGGCTGAACAAATAATAAAAAAAGACACAGAAACGATATTTCGGTTCACATCTTCCGTTTCTGTGTCTTTCCCATAATTATTCAGACAGCTTTCCTTCTGTATTCTTTACAAGTGTCAGTACGGCATTGCCTTCAGCATCCTGTAAGATGATAACCCCGTTCTCACCTGCCGCAAAACTTCTCACCTGATCAATGGCTTTCAGAATCTTTCCTTCCAGTTCCATGTTCGGACCAGCCATCATGGTTGAAATCATCTGTGAAAAGCGCAAAGAAGCAGGCTGGCCTTCTTCCTGTGAGAAGCCGCCGTTAATGAGATTGCATCCGGCATTTCCGTGTACCCGCATTTCTGCAGTATCAAAAGCCAGGAAAGGAACTTTATCTTCCTTGCCTACAACAACCTCTGCACCGTCCACTGTAGCAATCTTCCATTCACCTGCCAGATCAGCCAGTGACAATGCCTTTTGCTCACGTTTCTGCAAGATCACCAGTTCCTTACCTTCAGCATCGGTTAACGCAACTCCGGCTTCGGTTCCAGTATATCCGGCTACTTTGTTCAAGGCTTCCGTTACTACACGTTCAGTTTCCATATCCGGACACATCATACGGGTCATACCCATCTGGATCAATTTGATTTTACCTGCATTTACAGAATCCAGTTCAAAAGCACCCATCATCCGGTTGCATCCGGCATTACCATAAATGCGTTTTCCTTCCATATCAAAACCAATAAACGGATCAGAATCTCCAGAAAGTTGCTGACCATTCACTTCCACAATATTCCATTCTCCAGAAAGATCGACGGCAACTGCATTCTTTCCAGAACCACAACTAGCCATCATCAGGGCAGCACAAACCACTGCCACACTTGAAAACATTTTCTTCATATAACTTTCGTTTTGATTATACTTTCCTTTGCAAAAATACAGAGATATTCCATTTACTGCATCAGGTTTGGAAAAATTTCTTATCTTTGCATACTGAACGGTAACGTTTACCGGGCATAAAAAGTTCAACTAAATAAATGAGTAAAGTATTGATTATCGGTGCAGGCGGTGTAGGTACCGT
>ERZ779930.290-NODE-290-length-7814-cov-2.10852_pt1 | contig 7814 bp, 8 predicted proteins | sample MGYA00511092_ERZ779930 | MGnify/ENA primary metagenome ERZ779930 (study PRJEB29588, sample SAMEA2162880) | human gut metagenome | biome: human gut; feature: human-associated habitat; material: faeces | place: Denmark | collected 2008/2010 ...
GGAATATACGATGCTATGAATAAAGGCACTGTATTGGCTAAAGGAGAATATTGTCAGTTTCTTAATTCCGGCGATTACCTGATAGCTCCAAACACATTGGCAAAGATATTCAGCAAACCGCTTCAGGCAGACGTAATTTACGGAGATGTATGGTTTATCAAAGAGAATAAAGTTATTGAAAAACGAACTTATCCTGATCAAATGACATTATCTTTCTTATTCAGAAGTCCATTAGGTCACCAAGCTACCTTCGTAAAAACAAAAGCGGCTCAAAAGTATCTGTATCGTACCCAATATAAGATTTCAGCCGATCGGGCTTTTTTCTTGGAACTGTATTGCAATAACCATTCATTCAGTCATATATCACAACCTGTTGTTTATTTCGACAGTGAAGGAATTGGTTCTGTAAGCAAAACCATTGATGACAGAAGAGAACAATTCTATCGTATCAAACGAGATTTTTTTTCTGATCAGGTTACAAAAGACATTGAACACCTGTTAAGTATTGAGGATGAATTTCAATTTGTCCTACGAATAAAACCTCTCAAATGGATGTATCTTTTCTTCAAAAAACTTCGGCAATTAAAATACAGATTGTAAATGGAAAAAATGTTACCCCTAATTTCTGTTATTGTACCTGTATACAAAGTAGAACCTTATCTATGCAGATGCATCGATAGCATTCGTAACCAGACTTATACCAATCTGGAAATTATACTTGTAGATGACGGTTCTCCTGATAATTGAGGACGCATTTGTGACGAATGTACACAGAAAGACAAACGTATTTTTGTAATTCATCAGGAAAAAGGAGGATTATCCGCTGCACGCAACAGCGGGCTCGATCGATGTACAGGAGCCTATATCGGGTTTGTAGACAGCGATGACTGTATCCACCCAGAGATGTACGAAAGACTTTATCAGGATATTTGTACCTACCATACCCGACTCGCATTTTGTCACACGAATATGTGTTATGGAAGTATACCTGACATCAATAAAAACTTACCGACAGAATGCAAAAATAAAGAATATGTTATCTTAAAAAGCATGACTGAAAATATCTGGTGGTCTGCATGTACAAAATTATATGAACGTTCATTATTTGATACAATTAGATTTCTTAATGATAAAACTAATGAAGATTATACTTCAACAATTCACATTTATGATTTGTGCGACTCTATAGCAATTAATTATAATAAGCTATACAATTATTGCATTAGGAAAAATAGCATCAGTACTTCAAACCTTAATCCACATAAATTTGATCAGATAGACACAACATTAGAAGTCCTACAATACATGGAACAAAAACACCTAGCCTGGAAATCAGCTGCTGAATTTGTATTCATAACCACATTGCTCAAGCTTCTTGGTATGTCCATTGGAAATACAGAAAAACAATACATTCCTAAGAAACAAGAAGTATTTAACCTCATTAGGCGTTATTATTCATCAGCCATACACAACCCGTATATCTTGTTTAAACAAAAAATATTGCTTACTTCAGCACGCATAAGTCCTTTGTGCTTTAAACTTCTTTTTCGTATTTATTTAATGATACAAAAAATGAAAAAATGAAAACTCTGGTTTTTTCTATTGTTATACCAGTCTATAATAAAGGCAAATATTTAGCAAAATGCCTGACTTCTATTATTGATCAAAACTATAAAGACCTGGAAAAGTAATCGTAATCAATGAGATCTACGGATAACTCCGAGGAAATCGCTTAAGAATATCAGACAATAGACTAACGAATTAAAGTCTATACATTTACTAACAGCGGAGTTTCGGCAGCACGCAACAGAGGAATCGCTATAGCACAAGGACAATTCATTCTATTTATTGATGCTGCCGACTGGATTGAATCTGACTACCTGTAACGTATCATGCATCATACTGAGCGAGAAAACGCAGATATCTATATGGGGAATTACGAAAAAAACAGAAACTGGACAATATTCCCTCATTCAATGGGATGCTGACATAAGAAGAATTTCTAAAGGCTTTTGTCACAGAATAGTACGAAACCCGAAGAGGTTTATATGGCTATATATCCAACAAACTCTTACGACGGGAAATTATTTAGAAAAACAATATATGCTTTAACCCAACAATCAACTGGAAGATTATGATTCCTTTTTAATTTATTATGACTATGCCCAAACAGTCTGTTTGTTTCCCGAGACCGAATACCATTATGTAACAGATACGACATATTCATCCGGCAGCATGATGAAGCATGTAAATTTCAAGGCAATGATTGAAATACATTTAAAATGCAAAGGCATACTTCAACAGCATGCCTGCTTCACCCCAGAGAATTAGCAACTCATTGTACAAGCAATACGCGGACTTGCCTTGGTTATGTTTTTGGAAATGTCAACAGTTACTTTATCCACTATTCGTCATACGATCTGTTTGTTGGGACAAAACAATGATATACTGACGAGTATAAAAAGTCATCAGACCAGTTTCAAAAGGTTGAAATCATTGATTCTCAAAAGGCAGGTATTTCTGCTCTATTTATATTTACACAGTTGGAAAAATTACTTATCCATTAGGAAACGAATATGAACATATCACTTTATGCTCATGGAGGAAGTGCCAATCACGGCTGTGAAGCTTTAGCACGTTCTACCATTCAGTCACTGGAAAAAGGAAATGAGTTCACTCTTCTATCCGAACGACCTGAAGAAGATCTGAAATACGGACTAAATGAAATAGCTCGAATAGAATCCTCCCGAGATCTATTACCGGAAGGACTACAAGGACTTGTCTACAAACTGAAAATGAAGTTCATGCATGATGAATGCATTTACTACAAAACTATCTATTGAAATGCCATCCGGAAATCAGGTAATACAGATTTAGCCATAGCCATCGGAGAAGATAACTATTGTTACAAAGGTTTTGTCGAATAATTCGGAGTATTAAATGACATATTTGCTTCTCATAAAGTTCGTTGTATTCTATGGGGATGTTCCATTGATCCTCATCGGATTGATAAACATCTAATAGAATATTTAAATAAATACCAATTGATTACGGCTCGGGAAAGTATCACGTATAAAGCTCTGAAAGAGAGCGGCATCAAGAATCTTTATCTCATCCCTAATACGGCATTTAAACTCAAAAAGATAGAACGTAAACTACCTGAAAAATCTAGTCCGACCAATGCCGTTGGTATCAATCTAAGTCCTCTTATAAAAGCAATAAAGGAATAACATTTGCAGATTATGAACATATTCATCTTACAGCATACGGATCTTAATATAGCTCTTATTCCTCACGTTGTATGGAGTCACAACGATGACAGGACCACACTGAATAAATTATATCAGCAATATAAAAGTTGTGGTAGAATAATCCTGCTGGAAGATTGCAATTCAATGGAACTAAAAGGATATATCAGTCAGTACCGTTTTCTGATAACTGCACGTACCCATCCACCGGAGTTCCTACGCTTGTTGTAGGCTATTCTGTTAAGGCTGTCGGGATTGCTTCCGACTTATTTGGCACAGCAAAAAATTACGTATTACCTGTAAACGCATTGTCTCGAAAAGAAGAATTGACAGAAGCTTTTAGCTGGCTCATGAAACAGGAAGAAAACATACGTAATCATTATTCACAACACTTGAATAATTATATAGCTGGTCTAAATTTAATTGATGAATTGCCCATATTCAAATAGAAAATTACTTTATATGAAAATATTAATAACAGGAGGAGCCGGCTTTATTGGCTACCACCTATCGAAAGCATTATTAGCAACAAATAATAACCACATAATAGGATTAGACAATCTCAGCGATTATTATGATGTCCAATTGAAAAAAGACAGATTAGAATTACTGGGAATCAATTCTTTGGATATTACAGATGATAAACTCTGCAATAGCCAGATATTTCCGAACTATCAATTCATCTATACAGATCTCGCGAATAAAGAGATTCTACAGAATCTATTTCAGGAAGAACGATTCGATATCGTTATTAATCTTGCAGCTCAAGCCGGTGTAAGATATTCTTTGGTCACCCCAGAGGCCTATATCCATAGTAATATCTCAGCTTTTCTCAATTTGCTTGAAGCATGCAGACATTATCCGGTCAAACACTTAATATATGCTAGTTCAAGCAGTGTTTATGGGCTAAATGGAAAAGTCCCTTTTTCAGTTCACGATGATATTTCCCATCCGGTAAGCCTCTATGCAGCAACCAAGAAATCGAATGAACTGATGGCACACACATATAGTTATCTGTATAACATACCTGTAACCGGATTAAGGTTCTTCACTGTTTATGGTCCTTACGGAAGGCCAGATATGTCACCTTCCCTGTTTGCACATGCCATTTTCAAAGACGAACCTCTAAAAATTTTCAATTATGGTAAAATGCGCCGTGATTTTACTTACATAGATGATATCGTAAACGGAGTGATAAAGGTTCTCGACAAGATACCGATTAAAAATCCGGAATGGGATAATCTAAAAATGGATCCGGCTTCCTCTTCGGCTCCTTATGCTTTATATAACATTGGCAACCAGCATCCTGTAGCTTTGATGAAATACATTAACGCATTTGAAACTGCTATTGGGAAAGAAGCTAAAAAAGAATATCTTCCAATGCAAGCAGGCGATGTACAAGAAACCTATTCAGACATGACAGAAATGATCAACGACTTCGGGTATTTACCTAAAACCTCGGTAGAAGAAGGTGTACGCAAATTTATTGACTGGTTTAAAGTTTACTACGGATATGCAAAATAATATACCTCTTGTAAGCATTATTATTTGCTTGTATAACGTGGCCTCTTTCCTCCAAAAGAAAAGACTGTCATGTATCCTTCAGCAAACCTATCGGAATCTGGAAATTATACTTGTAGATGACGGCTCAACTGATAATACCTATTCACTATGCCAGGAACTACAAAAGAACGATTCTCGCATTCAGTTGATTACAAAAACAAATGGAGGATTAGGTAGTGCCCGAAATGCCGGTCTTGATAAAGCAAAAGGTGATTATGTATGGTTTTACGATGTAGATGATGATGCAGATATTCGATTAGTCGAGAAAAACGTCAACTGGATGGAAACATACGGGAGCGATGTAAATATCTTCGGTTATCATTGCATTACACCGCATTTACACTTATCAGAAGTAGTACGTTTTAAAGAAAGAGAAATTCACGACAATCAGACATTGAAGTCTATTTTTGTAGATGAACTTCTTTTTGTGCCAAATGGAAATGGTTTTGCCTGGAATAAATTTTATCGACGTGCGTTCATCGAAAAATATGGATTCCGTTTTGGTAACCAACGGATTCAGCAAGATGAAGGATTCAACCTTCAGTTTTATCCATTGCTAAACAATGTCTACATATCCTCTGAACTATTATATACTTACTACATTTACAATAGCGGAAACAATCGTTCCAGATATATAACAGATAGAATAAATATCTATATCTCTGTATTTAATCAGTTTCAGTCTTTCATTACTGCCTGGAATTTGCAGGATAAACGATTAAAGGAATATACTTACAAAAGATTATACTCAGGAATGGAAGCATCTATCCTATTTAATACCTTTCATCCCGATGCTCATAAGAATTGTTCTGAACAAAAGAAAGAAATACAGAACATTTTAAATAAAAGAGAGATAATTCAATGTCTTGATTTCATGAGAAAATGTCCTATGGGGATAGAACAGAAGTTATTCTATCAAGTATACAAACGTAAATCTTTCTTTGGTCTTATTTTTTATAAAGCATTATTTAGAACCTTACGCAAGATTAAAAATATACTTTCATAACAGAGCATGAAAAAACGCATTTTCATAGCCATACATTACTTAGAAATTGGAGGAGCGGAAATAAGCCTGATAGGACTGCTCAACGCAATCGATACAAAGCTGTACGATGTGGACCTATTCTTATACAGTCATCGGGGAGAACTATTGAAACAGGTGCCAGATACAGTACACTTATTGCCGGAAATCAAGAAGTATGATGTCATAGAAAAGCCGATTAAAGAAGCGATACAGAAAGGATTCCCTGATATTGCATTGGCCAGATTATGGGCAAAATATCAGTTTGCCCGGTATGCGAAAAGAAATCAACTGAAAGAAGGTTCGGCTATCCTGCAATATGTATTTGATGCGGTAACACCGCTATTACCGGACATCAATCCGAATACGGAATATGATCTGACCATCAGCTTCCTGACTCCTCACAACATTGTACTGAATAAGGTAAAGGCGAAGAAAAAACTGGCATGGATTCATACGGATTACACTAAAATCAGTGTGAATGTAGAAAAGGAGATAAAGGTATGGAGTCAGTTCGACCATATTGTTTCCATATCTGAAGATGTGACACGTTCGTTCCTGAGTGTATTCCCAACTTTGGCCGGAAAAATCATCGAGATAGCCAATATTCTTTCCCCGCGGACAGTCAGAGCAAAGGCACTGGCAAGCAAGGTAGATTTCCTGATTCAGAACGGACGAGTCAATCTGCTCTCTGTCGGTCGTTTCACGTTTGCCAAGAATTTCGACAATGTGCCCGATATATGTCGACGGATATTGCAGGAAGGATGTGAGGTATACTGGTATATCGTAGGCTATGGCGGGGATGAACAACTAATAAAGGAAAAGATAAAAGAGGCAGGAATGAAAGAACACGTGATCCTTTTGGGAAAGCGAGAAAACCCTTATCCTTTCATCAAGGCATGCGACATTTATGTACAGCCGTCCCGATTTGAAGGAAATGCCGTTACCGTACGCGAAGCACAGATATTGTGTAAGCCTGTCGTTGCGGCCAACTATCCCACGGCGCACAGCCAGATTAAACAAGGTGTCGACGGAATCATTGTTCCGCAAGACAATGTCGGCTGTGCCCATGAAATAGCTCAATTCATCAAGAATAAAGAACTTCAACAAAAGATAGTCGGTTATTTGAAGAAACACGACTACGGAAACGAAAAGGAGGTGCAAAAACTCTACAGTTTAATGAATTAATTACCTTTTTTTACCCTTCACGCCCTTCACCGAGCCGGACTACCCGATAGCGGTTGCCCTCACGGGTATGCAGTCGCTCCACGCCAGAAGCGACCAAGGCGCTGCCGAACTGGGAGAGATTGATGTTACGCATCAGTCCCCGGTGATGTTCTCGGAGTACTTCGAGGATATCGGCAAGGGAAAGCATTTCACCAGCCTCATTGGACAGTGTCTCCCCACAATGACTGCGGAAGATTTCTTCTTCGGGCATGATCCGGTAAAAATCCAAATTGTGGCGCTGTATCTCGGCTTCTTCTTCGGAAGTGAACCAGTAACGTTCACCGGTAAGTAGTTCATGGCGAAGCTGGGCATAAAGCTGGTCGTGATTGATATGCGTACAGTCGATCCTGCCTTCTACTTCTACACACATGAAACGGCGGCTGCCGGTAGGATCTGTCAACAGGTCTTTGCGGTTGGAGGTACCGATAAAGGAAGCGATGCGGGGCAATAGACGGTAATTTTTCTTATAGGCTTTGCGCAGATTAAGTGCCGGCATTTGCATCAGGTTTTTCAACTGCGCCATTTTCCGTACCGACAACCGATCGAACTCATCGAGATTGATCAGTCCCATAAGGGCCAACTTCATTTCGGTGGTATGTCCTTCCGACAGATCGAGCTGGTCGGTATAATAAGCCTGTAAAGGAGCCGGAACAAGGGATTTGCAAAACGTAGACTTATGCCAGCCCTGTTCGGCACTGACAAGCAGGGGAGCGGTACTATTGGCATGGATACCTTGGTTCAGTCCCATCCACTGA
>ERZ779930.296-NODE-296-length-7664-cov-2.28466_pt1 | contig 7664 bp, 6 predicted proteins | sample MGYA00511092_ERZ779930 | MGnify/ENA primary metagenome ERZ779930 (study PRJEB29588, sample SAMEA2162880) | human gut metagenome | biome: human gut; feature: human-associated habitat; material: faeces | place: Denmark | collected 2008/2010 ...
AAAGAACAGCATCTTTATAAAAAAATATGCTGATATTTTATGATAAATATCAGCATATTTTGTGTCATTCATGCCCATAAATCTCTGAACACTTCGGTAAAATACTAATTCCGTCCCTCTTCTTCAACCGAAATCATCAGAGAATGAATGAGTTCAGGCTCTCCGGAATTAAATTTCATTTCAGTTTCACCCTCAAGGTATCATTCCACAGCTTTTTTCTCTCCAAACAAAATATCATAATCTCTTTTCGATGCAGGTACAGTCCAGTCTTCCGGAATAAACTTCCACTGATTCAGCGGCTTCGGATCGAGAACTTTTACTTCTTCTATCCGTTTCATCAGATAAAAACGTAAATCTTTATCTGTGGAATATACGATACGTTTTACCAGTTCTGTCTTGGGAATACCAGCACCTTTTGTCAGCAAATCTCCCCCACCGTTTCCACGATACGAATTAACAGCTACCTGATATGTTTTATTCATATCAAACGGCTCTCCGTTTGCCATCCTTTCTATCTTGATTTTTTCACCCTGAGGTTTCGTTACATCCACTGTATAAATAATGCCTGCTGCCGAATCGAAATTGAAACTTGGATTCTTGAAACGGCCGAACCCTTTATCTTCTTCATTAAACAACATTAAATGGTCGTCGGGTGATTTCATCTGGTTAGTCCATAAAGCATACGACATTTCCAGAAAATCCTTGATTTCTTTACCTGTCAGCTTCATCGTATAAAGCAGGTTCTCGTATTTATACAAGTTAAACATATCACTCATATAAATATCTCCTTTCTTGATTTCTGCTGAGAACGAGAGAGGAGCACAGAAAGATATATCGGCACCCGTAATATCAAGCTGCAACTGATGAAGCAAATCGATAAATGCAGAAGGACCAAAATAGGCATCTTTGGTTGTAATGGTTTCTTCGATACGTCCAATCTTACGAGATACAAAGTCGACTGTTGCCTGATATTGTCCGGCAAACTCCCGCATGAAATCCTCATCAGCAGCATAGCGGGAAACATCTGCCAAAGCACCCTCTACAGATTTTCGCACAAGCTTACCTCCAGCTTTAGTCACTTTGACTGTAACATCCGAAACATATCTGGCCGCATTGGCAGGATCGACGAGTAAAACAGAATCTCCTGCCACATTGACAATCTTCTCACACCGGCGCACATGATCGTGTCCCATAAATACTACATCGAAGCCCGGAACATTTTTTGCTACATCGCCCGAACCATTCTCTACAACATTATCCAGTTTATTACCTTCAGGTCCGGCATGAAATAATCCGATCAAAACGTCCGGATTCTCTTTTTCCTTGATAATCTTTACCCATTTACGTGCGCAATCCTCCATGTCTTCAAAATGCAGCCCGTTCCACAGCTGTTCGGGAAGCCATGAAGGAATGGCAGGAGTTATCATACCTAAAACTGCTATTTTTACTCCTTTCCGTTCGATTATTTTATAGGGAGTAAGATAAGGTTCTCCCGTTTTATTGTCCACAATATTTGCCCCAAGTACAGGAAAAGCACACTGTTTCACCCAACGGTCGTACACGGCATGTCCAGTCTCCACATCATGATTTCCCATAGTACCTACATCGTATTTCATATAGTTCAGCATCGCTGAAGTTACATGAACAGAAGTTGTATCGATGTAATTGTAATAATAAGCAATGGGCTGTCCTTGTAAAATATCTCCATTATCCATCAGAACAACTCCATCTCCATACTGCTCACGCTGTTCTTTTACAAATGAACTGACACAAGCCAGCCCTCCTTTGCGAGGCTTCATACTTATAAAGTCATAAGAGAAATAGCATCCGTGCACATCACTCGTTTCAATAAGTTTCAAAGTTACTTCACCGTCTTGCGAAGCATAAGCAGGACTTGTAACGCCTAAGGCAAGAACAAGCATCAAACTGGTAAATAGTTTCATCATAAATCTAGCGGGTTAAGTGATATATAAACGACAAAATGTCACATTTTCATAGTATATCCAATAAGTAACTACAAAGATAATGGAACTTTACCACCTGCAAAACCCACAAAAAGATAAATACCTTTCAATATGGTTAAAAGTCTGTTAACAAACGGACTATCTGGCACATTCTTTGCCTCATTCTCAAATAAAAAAACAGACTGTATGGCTTACATAGACTATTACAAAGTTCTTGGAGTTGACAAAACGGCAACTCAAGACGAAATCAAGAAAGCGTACCGTAAGCTGGCTCGCAAATATCACCCGGACTTAAATCCGAATGACCCAACGGCCAAGGACAAGTTTCAGGAGATAAACGAAGCTAACGAGGTACTGAGCGACCCTGAAAAGCGTAAGAAATACGATGCTTACGGGGAGAATTGGAAACACGCCGACGAGTTCGAAGCTCAACAGCAAGCATATCGTGCTCAAGGCGGTACAGGTAACGGCGGTGAATATTGGTATTCTACCGACGGACAACATTTTACAAGTGGATTCGGAGGAGAAGGTATGCACGGATTTGGTGGAAATGCCAGTGGATTCTCTGATTTCTTCGAAGAACTGTTCGGGCATGGAGCCGGCAGAGGACGTAATGCAAGAGGCGGATTCAGAGGGCAAGATATTGAAGCCTCTCTACAGTTGTCTCTACGTGAGGCTGCAACCACTCATAAACAAACATTCAGCATCAACGGTGAAACATTACGTATTACAGTTCCAGCCGGAGTAGCAGACGGTCAGGTTATCAAACTGAAGGGACATGGAGGTAAAGGAACAAACGGAGGACCCGACGGAGATTTGTATATCACTTTCGTTATTCCTGACGACCCTGTCTTTAAACGGAAAGAAAATGACTTGTACACAGATGTAACAATCGACTTATACACTGCCGTACTGGGAGGTGAAGTTACAGTCAACACATTAGACGGACAAGTAAAACTGAAAGTTCGTCCGGGTACTCAGAATGACGCTAAAGTTCGCCTGAAAGGAAAAGGATTTCCTGTATACAAGCAGGAAGGCGTCACAGGCGATTTGATTGTAACTTATCATGTAACAATTCCTACTACACTGACGGAAAAGCAGAAAGACCTGTTCCGACAGTTGCAGCAAGGATAATTAAAAACCGTACGACTATGCAGAACGATTTAATCATCATAAACGACTATTGCACACATTGCAATATCGAACCCGACTTCATCCTCATGCTAGGTGAAGACGGTCTGATAGATATCGAAGTAATAGATGATACCAGTTATTTTCCGGCTTCTCAGCTGAATGAACTGGAAAGATATACTCATTTATATTATGACTTGTCCATCAATATAGAAGGAATCGATGCTATCCGCCATTTGCTGACAAAAATACGAAATTTACAAAATAAAGTAAGAAGTCTGGAAAATGAGTTGCGTTTCTACCGCAGATAATTCCCATAATGTATAATTTACCCTCGCTATAAAAATTTATGGCGGGGGTATTTTTATAAAAAGGGGTTATGAGGTCCTGTTTTCTTCAATATGTATCAGAAATCGTAGGTCAGCCCGATAAAGAAAGTTCCTGCCTGCTTTTTTCGAGGTAATTCTATTTTTTGTCCTTCGACTATCATATTACGGCTTCCTCCGTATAAATCATAATCGGAGGTCGTATACCCAAGCAATACCGATACACGTTCCACTTCCAAAGCCATAGCAAATTTCACATGATAATAACATGCCTTCGCATGCGAATTACTGACTTCTCCTGAAGTGGCGGGTACATGGATAATCGCATCCTTCGGAACATAATCTACACTAGTACTTAAATTGGGAGGCAAAGGAATGGTAACTCCAGGAGACACACGAAACGATAATGCCACATCATGGTCATGATTCAGATAAACAGGAGGCGAATACAGATAAACTCCCGACCGAAACGCAAACAAATACATCAAACGGTTTTCCTCAATCTGCCAGCGCAAGTTTTTATCTCTTGCTTCTCCAGAATAAGTCTTATTTCCATCTATTGGAGGAGTAAAAAAAAAGCCTGCTCCAACTCCAATAAAACGCCAAGGTTTATATACGACATCCGTTTCTATTTCCCATGTCATATAATTGTTCGCGCCACCATAGAGTTCCCATACCCAATGCCGGTCTTTCTCTGACTTCTGCGCCATTGCTACCGATGTGCCTAAAAAAGAAAAAAGGATTATGCACCAGAATCTTGTTTTTTTATTCATAAGTCATAGCGTTAGTTTAAGTTATCATATAATATTTCCGGAATAATATCTTACATATAAAAAATAACAAACAATTTTTGAAAAAAGTTCATTGTATCAATTTCCGCTTTCAAAGCTTTAGCCAGCAAATATTCTTTGGGTTCCTCTTTCTGTGCATCCACCTGTTTGAACTTTCCTATACGTAATGTCAGTTGCTATTCACGCCCTCTTTAGCGAACATTTTCAATCCTCGAAAACGTCTTTCAAATCCGAATAAAGCTTAAAACCATCTCTTAAATTATTTTCAAAATGAGTCCTCTCCTCCCTCGAATCCTTTTTTTAATTACATTTGTGCCACATTATTAGAAAAACATATACATGGAACAATTCAGTCAAATGATTGCCACAGCCCTGAAGCTACCTGTCCATCGGGTAGAAAACACATTGAAACTGCTTCAGGGAGGTGCTACAATACCTTTTATAAGCCGTTACCGAAAAGAAGCAACCGGAGGCCTCGACGAAGTACAGATAGGAGATATCCATACGCGTTACGAAAAGCTCTGTGAACTTGCCAAACGAAAGGAAACGGTTCTTTCTACCATCGAAGAACAAGGAAAACTGACAGACACTTTACGCGAACGTATTTCCAATTGTTGGGATGCGACAGAACTGGAAGATATTTACCTGCCTTTTAAGCCCAAACGAAAAACTCGTGCCGAGGCTGCACGCCAGAAGGGACTGGAACCGCTTGCCATGCTACTATTGATGCAGCGGGAAAACAACTTATCTGCCCGGGTACGCCAGTTTGTCAAGGGAGATGTCAAGGACGAAGAGGATGCTCTGAAAGGAGCACGCGACATCATTGCCGAACAAGTGAATGAGGATGAACGTGCCCGTAATCTGATACGAAACCAGTTTAACCGTCAGGCTATGATTACATCGAAAGTAGTCAAGGGCAAAGAAAAAGAAGAAGCAGCCTTAAAATACCGCGACTACTTCGACTTCAGTGAACCGTTGAAGAAGTGTACCTCTCACCGTCTGCTCGCCATCCGCCGTGGAGAAACCGAAGGTATCCTGAAAGTATCCATCACTCCCGACGATGAATCAGCATGTACCGAACGATTGGAAAGACAATATGTACATGGAAACGGAGAATGTTCCGCACAAGTAGCAGAAGCTGTGAACGACGCATACAAACGTCTGTTGAAACCCGCTATAGAAACAGAATTTTCCGCACTCAGCAAGGAAAAGGCAGACGAAGAGGCTATCCGTGTCTTTGCTGAAAATCTCCGGCAACTGTTGCTTGCTCCTCCTCTGGGACAAAAGCGCACAATGGGTATCGATCCGGGATATCGTACCGGTTGCAAAGTTGTCTGTCTGGACGCCCAAGGTACATTGCTGCACAATGAAGCAATTTATCCGCATCCACCCAAATCGGAAACAGCTCTGGCCGGACGCAAGCTTGTCAAACTCGTCGAACAATATAAGATAGAAGCCATCGCCATCGGAAATGGTACGGCAAGCCGTGAAACCGAACGTTTCGTCACTTCTCAACGATACGACCGCGAAGTGCAGGTGTTTGTTGTCAGCGAAGACGGCGCCTCCATCTATTCTGCATCCAAAATCGCACGAGATGAGTTTCCTGAATATGACGTAACTGTGCGAGGAGCTGTGTCAATCGGTCGCCGACTGATGGACCCGCTAGCCGAACTGGTCAAGATAGATGCCAAATCTATCGGCGTGGGACAATATCAGCACGATGTAGATCAAAGTAAACTAAAGGCATCACTCGACCAGACAGTAGAGAGTTGCGTGAACCTTGTCGGAGTAAATGTCAATACGGCCAGCAAACATCTGCTGACATATGTATCGGGGCTGGGACCGACGCTGGCTCAAAACATTGTAGATTACCGTACGGAAAACGGAGCATTCCATTCGCGTAAAGAACTGCTGAAGGTACCGCGTATGGGAGCAAAGGCGTTTGAACAGTGTGCCGGATTCTTGCGTATTCCGCAAGCAGACAATCCGCTCGACAATTCGGCTGTACATCCGGAAAGTTATGCCATAGTAGAAAAAATGGCAAAGGACTTGAAATGCTCCGTTGCCGACCTGATAAAAAACAAGGAATTACGTAGCCAAATAGACATAAAAAACTATGTAACTGATACCGTAGGACTGCCTACACTGACTGATATTCTACAAGAGCTGGATAAACCGGGACGTGACCCGCGCCAAAAGATTCAGGTCTTCGAATTTGACAAGAACGTGCAGACTATCGACGACCTGCAGGAAGGTATGGAATTGCCGGGCATCATCAACAACATTACCAATTTCGGATGCTTCGTAGATATAGGGATTAAAGAAAACGGACTGGTACATATCTCCCAGCTTGCCGATAAGTTTGTCAGCGACCCGACAACGGTAGTCAGTATGCACCAGCATGTACGCGTACGTGTACTCAGTATTGACCATGAACGCAAGCGCATCCAGCTTACAATGAAAGGACTTAATTGATGGAAACAGAAAAACAAACATGCGGATGGTTCGTCTTCAACAGCGGACAGGTTTTGATAGAAAAAAAAGAAGACGGATATCATATTCCTTACGGACCTGAACCTCCGGTTGAGGTTCCCGTCGGAAGTACCATTCATACCATCGGAGAGATAAACGGTTATCCAGCCAAGACGTATGCTATTCATATTCCTGTAAGTGGAGATGAAAACAGTCCACGCATGATGAAGGACTTGCGTGCTTCTTTCGACGTACTTCCTCTGGAAGAATACAAGCGTGCCGGAAAAGCTTCACAAATATTAAACTGGGACAAGAACAGCCGTTATTGCCCCATGTGTGGTGTACCTACGGTACAGGTTTCCCCCATAGCCAAACGATGTCCGGAATGCCGGCAGGAGTTTTATCCGCGTATTTCTCCGGCGGTCATTGTACTTATTAAAAAGGAAGACAGTATCTTGCTCGTACATGCCCGCAACTTCCGGGGGACGTTTAAAGGATTGGTAGCCGGTTTTCTCGAACCAGGAGAAACGTTGGAAGAGTGTGTTCACCGCGAAGTCATGGAAGAAACAGGACTGACCATAAAAAACCTGAAATATTTCGGCAGTCAACCGTGGCCCTACCCCAGCGGAATCATGGTAGGATATTATGCCGAATACGAAAGCGGAACCATCAAGTTGCAGGATGAAGAACTGAGTGCAGGAGCCTTTTACAACCGAAATAACCTGCCGGAAATACCGAAAAAGCTCAGCATCGCCCGCCAACTGATTGATGCCTGGCTGGACAATAAAATTTAAAGATCAGATAAAAACATACCGGTATGAGTGACAGGAATCTATAATACCTGACAATTCATACCGGTGTGCTTATCTATTTTAGGGACACTCAGTAAATAATATAAAATTAGCCAACTAATTCATACACAATGTATTGCGAATTAGTTGGCTTTTTTGTATCTTTAGATATTCCCCCGAAAATAAGGT
>ERZ779930.315-NODE-315-length-7309-cov-1.71864_pt1 | contig 7309 bp, 4 predicted proteins | sample MGYA00511092_ERZ779930 | MGnify/ENA primary metagenome ERZ779930 (study PRJEB29588, sample SAMEA2162880) | human gut metagenome | biome: human gut; feature: human-associated habitat; material: faeces | place: Denmark | collected 2008/2010 ...
GATTCTATTGTTTTATTTTTATTTATCGGTAAAAATTTACCGAAGTATTGTTCATATACTTTTGCAGAAATTATCTTTAATAATCTGCTTATCATATTGTATTACCTTAAATAGAAAAAAGAAAACTAGATGAAAAGAATTACCTTAAATTTATTTTTTTGCTGCTTGACAATGGGTGCTTTTGCCCAGCAGCCATTAGGTGGCTTTCTTTATGGAATTGAGACAGAGCCGAAAGGAACAGAATGGGAGGCACCGGAAAAACTGTCATTAAACAAAGAACAGCCGCGTGCTTATTTCTTTTCTTTTGCTGATGTGGAAAGTGCCAGGAGAGTACAGCCGGAAGCCAGTTCTTACTGGCAGAGTCTGAATGGAACATGGAAATTTCATTGGGCTCCTAATCCGGATGAACGTCCGAAGGCCTTTTATGAAACTCAGTTTGATGTTGCTGCCTGGGATGATATTACTGTTCCTTCATGTTGGAATGTTGTCGGTATACAGAAAGATGGTTCCTTAAAATATGGAGTGCCGATATATTGTAACCAGCCTGTCATCTTTAAGCATACAAAGGTAGTTGGTGACTGGAAAGGAGGAGTGATGCGTGAGCCGAACAAAGACTGGACAACATATAAATACCGTAACGAAGTCGGTTCGTATCGCAGGACTTTCCGCATACCTGAGGACTGGAGGGAGCGTGAGGTATATATTAATTTCGATGGTGTCAATTCATTTTTCTATTTATGGATTAATGGAAAATATGTAGGATTCTCAAAGAATTCAAGAAATACGGCATCTTTTAATATCAGTGATTATCTTGTCAAGGGTGAAAATATGGTAGCCGTAGAGGTTTATCGTAATTCCGACGGATCATTTCTGGAAGCTCAGGACATGTACCGGCTACCGGGAATCTTTCGTGATACGTATCTGACTTCTACATCGAAGGTGGAATTACGTGACATGAAGATCAATACCGATCTGACTGCCGGCGGTGCTTCCGTAGAGGTAAATGCCATGTTGCGCAACCTGGGGGCTAAAGCAGTTAAAGGTTATTCCTTGACTTATAGTGTATATCAGAACAAATTATATTCTGATGAGATTGTAGGGCAGGTGGGAAAACCTGTTGTTTCTGAAACCTTTGTCTTAGATAAGGACGGTAGTCGGAATGTATCAACCAGATTTGAAATTGCAGGAGCCAGATTGTGGTCGGCAGAAGAGCCTAACCGCTATACTTTGGTTGCTGAGCTGAAAGATAAAAAAGGCAAGACCATCGATATTGTATCTTCTTATTTTGGCATTTGCAAGGTGGAGATACGCGATACGGAGGCTAAGGACGATGAGTTCGGTCTGAAAGGGCGTTATTTCTATGTGAACAACAAGCCTGTGAAGTTAAAAGGAGTAAACCGTCAGGAAATCAATCCGAACAGTGGTAACAGCATTACACATGAACAGATGGAAGAGGAAATCATGATTATGAAGCGCGGAAATATTAACCATGTCCGTAACTCTCATTATTCATGCGATCCTTACTGGTATTATTTGTGCGATAAATATGGTATCTATCTGGAGGACGAAGCCAATCTGGAAAGTCATGAATATTATTATGGAAAAGAATCCCTGTCACATGTGCCGGAATTTGAAGATGCTCATGTTGCCCGGGTTATGGAACTGGTTCATGCACATGTAAATCATCCTTCTATCGTAATATGGTCATTAGGAAACGAGGCCGGTCCGGGCAAGAATTTCGTGGCTGCATATAATGCGATTAAGGCATACGATGTCAGTCGTCCTGTACAGTATGAGCGCAACAATGACATTGTAGATATGGGATCTAATCAATATCCGCCTATACCCTGGACCCGTGAAGCTGTCAAAGGAACTTTTAATATCAAATATCCGTTCCATATATCAGAATATGCTCATTCTATGGGTAATGCCGGTGGAAACCTGGAAGATTACTGGGAGGCTATTGAGTCTACTAATTTCTTCTGTGGGGGTGCTATCTGGGATTGGGTTGATCAGTCTCTTTATAATTATGATAAGATAACCGGCGAGAAATATCTGGCATACGGAGGCGATTTCGGAGAAAAGCCCAACGACGGAATGTTTTGTATGAATGGTATTTTGTTTCCCGGTCACAAGCCTAAGCCTGAATACTTTGAGGTTAAAAAGGTTTACCAGAATGTTGGAGTAAAGGCGATTGACATGAAGAAGGGACAGATTGAAGTGTTCAACAAAAATTATTTTGAACCGATGTCTGGTTATGATATGGTATGGTCTTTATGGAAAGACGGAAAGAAGGTCCAGGAAAGCAATGTATTTAAAGGGCCTCGCAGTGTGGCAGGGCCTCGTGAAAGGGTTAGTTACACAATACCATATGACTTCAGTAGTCTGGATGCTCAGAGTGAATATTTTGTCAAGGTACAGTTCTTGCTGGCCGAGGATATGCCATGGGCCAGAAAGGGATTTGTACAGATGGAAGAACAGTTGCCGGTGAAATCAGCTGAAACTTTTGCAAGTATTGCTGAAGTGTCTGGAGGTGGTCGGATAAGTCTGGACAGATCAAAAGACGAATATATTGTCAAAGGTGATGATTTTACTGTTGTGTTTAATAATATGACAGGCACAATCCATAGCTTGCAGTATGGCAATAAGATGATATTCACAGACGGTAATGGTCCTAAGCTTGATGCTTTCCGTGCACAGACGGATAATGATAACTGGGCTTACGGACAATGGTTTGCAAAAGGATTGAACAATTTGCATCATAAGGTATTGAACCAATCGGCTTATACGCGTAAGGATGGCTCAGTAATTATTGCTTATACAGTTGAGTCTCAGTCTCCATGTGGCTATAAGATCCGTGATCTGGGTATCAGTTCCGGAAAATATGAGATTACCAAATCCAGGGATTTCGGACCGGATGATTTTAAATTTACTACCAATCAGATCTGGACTGTTTACACGGACGGCTCCATAGAACTGCAGGCAAATATCATATCGAATGAACCAAGTCTGGATCTGGCACGGTTGGGATATGTGATGAAGACTCCTGAAGATCTGGGCTGTTACACGTATTATGGTCGTGGCCCTCATAACAATTATAATGACCGAATGAACGGTGCTTTTGTGGAGTTGTATAACAGTACGGTGAAAGAGCAGTTTGTAAACTTCCCCAAACCACAGTCCATGGGGAATCGTGAAGGGGTACGCTGGTGTGCTTTGACGGATTCAGAAGGGCAAGGAGCATTGTTTATTTCGGCTGCTTCACCTCTTTCGGCTTCTGCATTGCCATGGTCTGCCATGCAAATGGTGGAAGCTCCCCATCCTTATCAACTTCCTGAATCAGACGGTAACTATCTGCATCTTGACCTGAAGATGATGGGATTAGGCGGAAGCAGTTGTGGACAGGATGCTCCTTTGGAAGAAGATCGGATCAAAGCGGGCAATCATATGATGGGTTTCATCATTCGTCCGGCTGGAAATGATTTGACTCAGAGGGCAAAGGTTTCGGCTGCCGGTGAAATGCCTTTGGGTATGTCACGGGACCGTGCCGGCATGCTGAATATAACAACAGCCAGAAAGAATGCAGTGATATGTTATAGTATAAATGATTCAAAGAAGGTTTTCGATTACAAGGAACCATTTGATCTGCGTGAAGGCGGAAAGGTTACAGCCTGGTATAAGGATAATGAACAACTGAGAGTTACGTTTGAGTTTAATAAGATTGAAAGTATACCGGTTGAGGTTATTTATGCAAGCAGTGCGGAGAAAGGAGAAGGTGATGCCAGCCATTTGGTTGATGGTGACCCCAATACATATTGGCATACTGTATATTCTGTTACGGTGGCGAAATATCCGCATTGGATAGATTTTGATTGTGCGGAAGTAAAAACAATCAAAGGATTTACTTATTTGCCACGTCAGAACAGCAGTAACGGAAACATCAAGGATTATCAGTTACAGGTAAGTAATGATGGTAAGAACTGGGGTGAAATTATTGTTAAGGGTTCATTTGAAAATAATCAGGAGGAGAAACGTGTCATGTTCACCAAACCTGTAAAGGCACGTTATGTACGTTTCACGGCTCTAAGTTCACAGAATGGTGATGATTTTGCGACAGGTTCGGAAATTAAGATCTTGAACTAAATCAATTATAAGATTGATACTTTCTGATATTTTTTAAATGAATTAGTAGTATCAGAACAGAAGTTCGTTAATAACCGGCTAAGTCTAAACGGCTCTGGCTGTAAATAAAATGAGTTCATTGAAATGTTTGTCAATTCATTCTTGACAGTATTTCAATGAACTTTTTAATATAATTTTGAACCGTCTAATATTGATTCTATTGTTTAATTTTAATTTGTCGGTAAAAAATTACTGAAGTATTGACTCGTGTATTATGAAAATATTTAATATCCTGTTATTGATGGGTTTAACTTCCCTTGCGGCAGCCTGCTCAGGTAATAAGACTATTGAAAAAGATGGTGTGATAAACGTTGCAACTCATATGCAGCATCTGAATCAATTATGTTTAGAAGATATACAAAGTAAGGAGGTTAATTACGTTCCGTTGGAAACAACGGATAGTTCATTAATCGGTGACCGTCCTTATGTGAGATTGTTGAAAGATAAAATCCTGGTATCCTCTCAAGGTCAACCTTTGAAAATGTTTGATGCCCAGACAGGTAAGTTTATATCCACAGTAGGATTGATAGGGCAAGGTAAAGGTGAATATAATCTGATAAGTGATATGCCCGTATTCTGGGTGGATGAAAAGGCAGAAAGGATTATGATTAAGTCCTCGGGACAAAAAATTCTTTGCTTTGATTCCAACGGTGATTTCATAGAGAACTTAACGATACCCGATGAAATTATTCTTCAATGGGCCTCACAGATTTCATCAGGAGAAAAACTCTACTTCTATTTTCCAACAGAGACAAGTAAAATCTCAGTTTATGATTTGAAAACTGGACAGATAAGCGAAACAATATCCGGTTATTCAGAAGAAAAAGCCATACAAAATGATTATCAGGGCATTCCTATTATTTACAATGGATATGGAAATGTGCCAACATGTCCATCCTGTATTATTCGTCAATTAAAAAATGACGGGTTATTTTTCCACTATAAAGAAGATCCGGTGATATGGAAATTTGAAGGGAATACTTATTTAAAAGAAAGATTTAATGATACGATTTATGTGGCGTCCGAAAACAAGCTGGAATCCAGATTGATTTTCGACTTAGGCAGCTGGCATTGTCCTTACGAAAAGCGTTTTGATGTGGATGGGTGTGAAAACCGCATTTCGATAGACTACGTGCTGGAAGGCAAGAAATGTCTCTATTTCGTTTTTCAAACAAATTATTACAATATAGGAAAAACCAAAAACTTTTATGGCGTATTTGACAAACAAACTCATGAAGTGAAGATTTCGGATACGGAGTCTATTCTTGATAACAATAAGAATATCTGCATCAATAAGTTGCAGACTGCAACTGAAGACGGGACTTTCCTCGGCCTTATTCCTGCAACGGAATATAATGAAAGTGCCAGCGAAGAAGATAACCCGGTGGTTGTGATATTGAAGTAACTGATACCTCAAAAAACGTTTCGGCGTTTGATTCAAAAGGCCGAAACGTTTTTTTTTATTTGTCGAAACGTTTTAAAAAAAGCCCGCGGCTTATTTCGAGGCAGGTTGCAGAGAGTATTGCTGATACACTCCTTTGATCAACTGGCAGGCTGTCTGAAGACCGATGGTTCCCGTATTAAGCATCAGATTGTAGTGGTGAGGTTCACCCCATTTCCTTCCCGTGTAGTACTCATAATGATGGATGCGGTTGCGGTTGATCCGGCGGATTTCCGTTTCTGCATTTTGCCGGGGAATTCCATATTCCTGTACGCAGCGGGTCAGAGCGTGCTGCAGATCGGTATAACAGAACACTTTCACTGCCCTGGGATAATCTTTCAGAATGAAATCAGCGCACCGTCCGACAATGATGCAGGATTCCCGGGCTGCCAGTTCCTGAATAATCTTGCTTTCGGATACGAACAGGACATCGTCTGAAGAAAGGCTGGATTCCAGCGGCTGTTCACTGTTCTTGGAGAGGATACACTTCAGCCAGAGGGAGGGAATGGACTGCTCGTTCCGGACGATGTACTGTTCGTCCATACCGCTGCGCTGGGCTGCCATGCGGATAAACTCCTTGTCGTAAAGTTTGATCCCCAGTTCTTTGGAAAGCATTTCGCCGAGCAGATGGCCTCCACTGCCGTATTCGCGGGCAATGGTGATGATGGTATGCTGGTTTTGTTGCAGGGCGATGTCTTGCCGGAGAGAAGGATCGGTAATCCATTTGTCCAGAAAATTGTAATACGGGCTGACAAAATGAACGATCCGACAATCAGTGCAGCCACGACGGTACCTTCGCGTACACCATAAATGCCCGACATGAAAATCAGGGACAGCAGGCAGGCGATGGCAACCAGTGTGACATCGAAGCCCAGCTTGACATATCCGAACTCTCCGTGGAAGCGTTTCGTTATGACCTTGACAAAATATTCTCCGGCCATCATGGCTGCATTGGCTTTTACCTCCAGTGCAATGCCTACGGCCAGAATGACACAGCCGATAAGCAGGGCGACAATCATGTGAAGATATTCGACGGGATTCAGCCAATAAAGAATACAGTGCATGCACAGGTCAATAAACATACCGAAGCAGAAGGAGATCGGGATCTGAAGCAGGTACATGCGCAGATCGGATTTCAGATCCTTGCGTGTCATCAGGAAAGGTTCCACTACTACAAAGAGGAGGTTCAGCATGATGGTCCACTGGCCGATGGTGAACGGCGTGAACATGCTCAGTACATACGTGACACTTGTGATGGGAGAAGTTCCCAGGGCCGCTTTGGTGATAAACGCAATGCCGAGTGCATTGACAAACAGGGAGACGCAGAACAACAGGTAGCGCCGGAGAAGTATCTTACTCATATCAGCTTATATTATAGTTTCTGAAAACGCCGCAAAGTTCAGCTTATTTGTTGTTTGTCGTATAGAAAAGCACAACTAATTTTGGTCGAAAACAATGCCTATTTTTGTTTGTGAAAATTCGATGATGATGGAGACTTCTTTGCTTGAGATGATCCGGACGCGGGGAATCTGTGCCGGGCATACGTGTAGTTGTGTTGTAGACGATTCTTTTTCAGTTTATGGACCGATGCAGATCAGAAAAGGTTTTTTCTTTCTGCTCGTCACAAACGGAACAGCCTGTCTGGATGATGTCTATCGGCATTATGAGATAGGAACAGGGAATCTG
>ERZ779930.322-NODE-322-length-7161-cov-1.72896_pt1 | contig 7161 bp, 8 predicted proteins | sample MGYA00511092_ERZ779930 | MGnify/ENA primary metagenome ERZ779930 (study PRJEB29588, sample SAMEA2162880) | human gut metagenome | biome: human gut; feature: human-associated habitat; material: faeces | place: Denmark | collected 2008/2010 ...
ACGAAGAACTGCCGGAGGTAAAACTTCCCCTTCGTCTTGAAAGACTGAAATCCGATCCTTATTTAGACGAAAGAGGGTTTAGAGCATATCACTATGCACTTTTTGAACCCTCTGAAACCAAATCTATTTTAGAAAAGGATTTGAAAAATTACATCATCTTCAAAATGAAGATGGACGATAAGCTGGTAGGGTGGCTTGGCAGAAGCAGGGATTCCAAAGAGTGGCATAAAAGAGATTTGGAAAGGGCAAAGGAAACAGGTACTAAGCCGCATTTACGATACGAAAACAGTATAGGCACGAACTTTACAAAAATATTAGGTGGTTACAATGAGCTTTCTCCTACTGTAAAGGATGTGATAATAGTGGAAGGATTGTTTGACAAAGTAGGCATAGACAATCTTTTGAGACTTTGGGATTGCAGGGACTTGAAATGCGTGTTCACCTTCGGGAACAGTATAAGTAAAGAACAAATATCCTATTTAGAAAGAAAAGGGATAGAGAATGTGATTCTGATGTATGATGATGCAACTGTCGAGGAATCCAAAAGTGCAGGGTTGATGCTTGCAAAGTCATTTAATACCAAGATAGCTTATCTTTACAGACCCGGTATTGATCCCGGTGATATGGATATTGATTATCTGGAAGAAGTTTTGGATAACTTGTACGATCCTATCAATTTTTACGTGTCAAAAATCAAGAGAATGTGGTAGGTTATTCCTACTTTTGTTGAAAATCACAAATCATAAAATCAAATGGACAGAAGCAGAGAATTATCGATAGACGAATATTTGAAAGTGCTCCAATTGGAATACTTTACCCACAAGGTAAGAAGCCTTATTTTTGATAAGCCCGAATTTGTCAAGATGGCAAATGATATCGCAGAGTTTAAAAAGGAACGGATCGAGTTGTTGGCAAAAAGACATTTTAAACGGTCTATTTTCTTTTCGGTGGAAGAATATTTTTCTTTTTATGAGAAAGAGTTCTTGAATCCTACCGGTATTCCCAATTTCCAGTATTCCACCAATGAACAGAAAAGAAACTCGCAGTGGTTTTGGGATATGATCTATTTGCTTGGAAAGGATCAGATTGTTATTTATGACGACAAGGAGTATCGGATTTTGAAGAACGATATAAAGAATCAAACGGTCACTATCAAAGTGAACGGAAAGAAAAAAGATGTGGAATATTCGAACATCAAAATAAAAAGACTTATCATGTGTTTTGATGGTAAGTTGTTGTAAATCAATTAATTTAAATTTCGTATTATGACTTTTAAAGAGTATGAAGCGCACGCGGCTTCAACAGCGTGTTATGCAAAAGAGGTAGCTATCCCGTATGTAGTAATGGGACTTACCAATGAATTGGCAGAAGTTTTTGAAAAGGTGGACAATGCTGCCGAAGCAAAGGAAATCATGAAAGAAGTAGGAGACGTCCTTTGGTATGTTGCAATGACAAGACAGGAATTGGATTTAGCTGCATTGGAGTTTCCCGAAGAATTGCGCAGATTGGACGATACGGATGTGTACAGATTAAGTCCCTCCTATTTGCTCCAACAGGTAGGTATCATTAACGGTCAAGTGAAGAAATACTTCCGGGATGATGATTACAGCAAACCTTTCCCCGAAAAGAGAAAAGAACTTTGTCATACCGCATTGGAACAGATTCTTGTGGGATTGCAGAATCTTGTTACCTACATTGAAGGAAAGGAATTGAACCAGTCTTTGGTATCCATTGCAAAGCAGAATGTGGAAAAGCTGGCAAAGAGAAAAGCGGAAAATAAAATTCACGGTGATGGAGATAATCGGTAATGGTTAGGGCTGTAACTTTTTTGGGAGCTTCGTGTGTCGGAAAGACTTCTGTGTTTGAACTTTTAAAGAAAGACAGGTCGTTTGACCGGTTCGATAAGATAGATAGCATAACAAGACAGTTGGTAAAGGAAGGAAAGATAGAACCTTCCTTTACTTCCGTCCAAAATCAAAAACTGATTTTTGATAGGTATGCGGAATTGCTGAACACAGATTGCTATGTTTCCGATAGAAGCATAATAGACGTGCATACATTTACAAAGAAAATTCCTGCTTCTATTCAAAGAGATGCGGAATTGAAAAGACAATTGGATTTTATAAACGTTAGCGAATACTTTCTTCCTATTATCTTTTATTTCCCTATTTATTGGGATGTAGAAAATGATGGGGAAAGAATGGCAGATGCAGAGAGAAGAAAATGTTGGGATGCAGAAATAAGGAAGTTTTTGATAGAAAGAAAATTGCCTTATGAAGTGATACCAAATGACACTCCTTTTAACCGATTGAAGTTTATCAAAAGTGTTTTAAATACACGAATAAACATAGGTTAAAATCGGGGTTAAGGATTGTAAAAACATACAATTATTGAATACAAAAGTTGTATGTTTGCCTGTGAAAACGAAAAGAAGAAAATACGATGGATCGACTTTTAAATGAGTTGGAAGAATATCTTTCTTCCAATACTATACAATACTCTCTCGACAAGGAAAATTACACTGTTTCCTTTGAGGGGAAATCATACGAAGTCTTTGAACCTAACGAGGACGGATATTTCTTTTCAGAGGATTTTCGTTGGGATTGTGAACGCACCGAAGAAGATGGTTATATCTTCCGCCTTGGCGGTGTATGGTACACATTGGACAAAGGAAAAGAGAACGAGCCTAAATTGAACCGGGTAAAGTGGAGGGGACAAAGCGAAATGGCAGGTCTTTCTACTAATTTCTTGGGAGTGCACGGATCGTTTGAACTTTTGAATGGTACGGGATTGTATCCAGATTGGGTAAAGAAAGCCAAATTCTTAGGAATAGAAAGATTGGGGATTGTTGAAAAAGCAACTTTGGCAGGTGCGCTCAAATTTCAGAACGCCTGCAAGGCAGAAGGGATTATCCCTGTGTTTGGTTTAGAAGTCCCGGTAAAGGACGAAAAGAAGGACATTGTCTATACTTACAAAATCTATGCAAAGAATGAAAAGGGCTGGCAGCATTTGCTTGCATTAAACAAGGTTTTGAATTGTGGCGATAATGGAAAATTCGTTTCTCCAAAAGACATGTCGGAACACGTTTCGGATGTGTATATTGTATTCGATCCAAAAACAATACAGTTTGAAGATGTTCCTATCCTTTTGAGAAACAAACCCAATGTGTTTTGGCAAGTAGATACCGTGAAATACACAAAGAACGATAGAGATACCTCCTATTTGATGAACTTTGAACAGTTTTATAAGTCCAAAATGAAGTCCGTAGCTATTTGTGATGCTTATTATATTGAGCCGGAATATGCCATACTTCGGGAAGTCGTAAATAAGATTGATGGAAAAGTAAACTACAAATCTGGCAATCAGTATTTCAAGGACGAAGCGACTTACATGGAAGAACTTCTTTCTTTGTTCGAGGATAGTGAAAGGGGAGAGGAATTTTATATGGTAGCAAGAAGCAATGCTGATATGATTGCGGAAAATTGCAATTTTGAAATTCCTACTGACAGCCGGCATCTCCCCCGTTATGAAATGACAAAAGAAGAAAAGAAAAAATACACTTCCAATGAAGATATGTTTGATTCTTTGATTTATGAAGGGTTGGAGAACAAACCGGAACTTTTGGAAGATTACTCGGAAGATGTGCTTGTGGAAAGGATCGAAAGAGAATCTAAGATCATTAAGTTTGGCGATGTTGTGGATTACTTTTTGATTTTGCGCGATATTGTAAATTGGTGTAAAGAAAATAACATTTTGTTAGGTGCTGGTCGCGGAAGTGCAAGCGGTTCTTTGATTTCTTACCTTTTTGGTATCATAAATACACATCCTTTGAAGTTTAACTTACTTTTTGAAAGATTTTTGACAAGAGGACGTTTAGGACATTTCGAAAAGAAAAAGATGTACGAAGTAACTCTTGAAGATGGAACAAAGAAAGTCCTTCCTATCAATATAACAACTAAAGCATTGAAAGTAGGAGATGATATTTTAGTCTAATATCAAGTAACAAGAATATGAAAATAGAAAAAATTAAAGAAATAGAGGTGGAGCGATTTGTACCGGGATCGCTCCCCGATCAATTTCCCCCTTGTTTTCGGACAAGGGGGAGCGTTAGACATTGATACGGATGTGCCGGGAGAATACCGACCGGCAGTAAAACAATACATGGAAAATCGTTTTGGAGCTTCGCAAGTTTGTTCTGTGGGTACATATACCACTTTGCAGATAAAACAGGCTATAAATGATGTAGGAAAGATTTATGGAGCTTCAATTCCTACTCTTAGGAGGCTTACCAAAATGATAGAAGATGTAAAGACGGAAGAAGATTTTTTGAAACTTGCTTGCAAGAGGTCAGAAATAAATCAATTTCTGAATAAATATCCAGAAATGATGAATATTGTTTTCCTTCTTCTTGGACAACAAAAGGCAGCTTCTATTCATGCTTGTGCTATGATGATCTTTCCAAAAGAAAAGACAATGTATGAGTGGTGTCCGGTTAGAAAATCGGGCGATTTGGTTGTCAGCGAATGGGAAGGCGGAGAGATGGACGAAGCCGGCTTTTTGAAAGAGGATATTCTTGGCATTGAGCAATTGGACAAATTCACTGATATTCTGAACCTGATTGAAAAGAATACGGGTAGGAAAATCAATCTCTATTCTGATATTGAGTATGATGATCCAGAGGTTTACAGATATTTTGCAAACGGTTGGCTTAGCGATATATTCCAGTTTTCAGCAAAGGGACTGTGCGCCTATACACAAAAATTGAAGCCTAAGAATATGGATGATGTAGTGGCAGCACTTTCCTTGTTCCGTCCCGGGCCAATGGAAAATGGTTTTCACATGGACTACATTGCTTTGAAAAACGGAGAAAAAGAGCCGGAATACCCTATTGGAGCGGAAGAAATTCTGAAAAATACTTATTCTGTGCAAGTATACCAAGAACAGATCGTTAAAATGGTGCAAGTTCTTGCTGGTTTTTCGGAAGAAGAAGCAGATGTTGCTCGTGCTGCAATTGCAAAAAAAAAGAAGGACAAAGTAGAGAAAATTCATCCTAAATTTGTGGATGGGTATGTAAAGAGATTTTCTTCAAAAGGGGTAACGAAAGAAAGCGCAGAAGCACTCTGGAAACAGATGGAAAAATTTGGTTTGTATGCTTTTAACCGCTCACACTCAGCAAGTTACGCTATTAATGCTTACAATTCTTTGTGGTTGAAAGTACATTATCCTTTGGAATTTTGGTCGGTTGCTTTGTCCCGTGCAAGTGAAGATGACTTTCCCCAATACGTCAATGAAATGCAACAGACAGAAGGGATAGAGATTAAACCTGTAAATATCAACAAGTCTGATGTAAACATTGTGGCGGACAAAAAAGATAATAGCATCTATTGGGCGATCAATGCAACAAAACAAGTAGGAGAAAAGGCACAGAATCAGATTATGGAAGAACGTTCTAAGAATGGGGAGTATTTTTCTTTGGCTGAATTTATAGACCGTCACACGTTCAAAGGATCGGCAGTGAACAAATCCGTTATTGAAAATCTTATTTATTCCGGTGCGTTCGATATGATGGATGAAACAAGGGGATTTTCCAATATCTTTTCTGCAAGGGAGTTCATGCTTGGAAAGTACCGGGAAAAGAACAAGATCAAAATTGACAAGGAAAAGGATGAATATTTTCTTGCTTTTGAAAAGAAAAAGATTGCAAAGGATTGGTGGTGGCTTTTACAACAAAAGAACAAGTCCGGTTTTGCTTTCTTTGACTACGAAGGATTGGTAAGGGAATACCTAAAACCAAAAGTTAGAAACGGGGTTTTTTACAATGTGGAAGATTTGCAAAACTATGACGGATCGACCTATGAAATGGTTATGGTAGGTGGTTACGTTTTAGAAGTGGAAGAAAGAGAGGGAAAGAAAGGGCGGTTTGCCAATCTTTTGCTTGAAAGCAATTACAAATTCCTTCGTGTGGTTATTTTCCCAGACGATTACGAGGAGAACGCAGACTTCTTTATATCTTCAAAGAAAAGCATCCTTCTTCTAAGTGGAAAGGCTAACTTTGACAAGTTTAAAGAAGAATATGTATTGCAAGTAAACAGTAACAGTAAATTTATAAAACTTGGAGTATGAAACTTGTAAGGAATATTGGAGATAAAGCAATAGTTTTACTCTCCAATGATTTGAAAAACGAATTGGACATGGATGCGGTGACTTCCATAGACCATGCAAATTTGTATGGGGAAATCGCCACTTGTTCCGTCCTGTTGAACAAAGTAGGACTTCTTAGGGCACAAGCAGAATCAGAGTATGAATCTGCAAAAGTGGAATTTAATGTCTATAAAGCACAACTTGCTACACAGATAAGACGTGAATCTATTGTAAACGGTGGAAAGGTTAAAGTGGAAGACATAGGACTTGTGAAACTTACGGAAAGTTCTTTGGATGATATTTTGACAATCAATCCAGAGCTACATGCCATGCAAAAGGATTTGGTCAAAAAGAAAAAGCATTTGGCAGAAATAGACAGTCTCTATTGGGCGTTGCAGTCAAAGGACAAAAAGTTGACGGGACTTGTCCCGAAGGTAACACCGGAAGAATTTCTGGACAATTTGGTAGAAGGTGAAATCAATACATTTTTAATCATAAAAGAGAAAGAATAATATGGAAATTAAGCTAACGGAAGAATTTAAAATCGTTCAATGTACGAATGCACCATTTCTATGGGATTTGTACAGAATCAGAACAGCAAAGGAAACGGGCAAGCAGTATGAAACGGCAGAAGCCTATGGTATAGACTTAAAAGGAGTTGCTGAAAGAGTGCCCTATTTTGAGGTAGAAGACAAGGCAAATAAACCTGTTTCTTTTAAAGAATTTGTGGGTATGTTTGAAAAAGAACAAAAGCAGATTATTGAAGCGTTTTTAAAACAGGTAAAAGAGAAATAACGATTTATTTATCAATCAATTAAATTAAAAAGAATTATGAAATTTGACAAATCTAAATTCAAGAAGCAATCAATTGAAGATGTAGAAGCAGAAGTAAAACAGGCTGAAAAGACAATGTACAAAGGTAGTAAGAGCTATACAGGCTTTGCTACTGTTCAGAAAGGAAAGAACGTATTTCGTGTCGTTCCAGCAATGGCAAAGGTAGTCTGACTTATCGAATACCCC